>SL_3KL_010_SEDDRAFT_10001058_pt1 | contig 24499 bp, 14 predicted proteins | sample SodLakKL_010_SED_2_FD_10381 | JGI IMG/M metagenome (IMG submission 10381) | reverse complement strand
CGGCTGATTCAAGGCGGTGACTTCGAGGCCGGTGATGATTATCGGTTTGAACGCGAAGAGACAACTGTTGAAATTGCATACGGTGATAATCATAATGAGCGTGGCTGGTTAATTTGGGACCAAATGGATGATGAAAATCCCGACTGGCAGGCTGGAAGTGGTAATCCACCGACAATCCGCGCAACAGAAGATGGTGATATCACTGTAAAAGGCGAGTTCAGCGGACACGATCAGTTTACGGGTGAGGTTGAAATATCGATGACCTGCGAAGATGGCTGGGAAGAAAGGTAATCTCCATCAAGAGGCTGTCCAAAAAGGACGCTCGACAAAATATAATAACTACGTTACCGTCATGCCGGACACCGATCCCCCGAAGGTACAGGCGGCATCTCCTGCTTTTAACAAAGAGAGGAGATCCCGTATCGGGCACGGGATGACGCCCTTTTTGGACAGCATCCTTGATTTTTTATTTCTTTTATAGCGCCTCCGACAACCGGCGGATCAAAACAAAAGAATGAAGAAAATCGCGAAGAGAATTATTTAAAAAATGGGGTAACTTCTCAAAAGTGATCCTGATTATTTTTAGGAATTACTTCCTCAAACTTCTCAGGTACTCAATACTTTCCGGAATCTGTTCCAGTACACGGCTGCTTTCATCCTCAATAAAATAGTGGCTTATTCCGGCTTCTTTTGCAGCTTTCATAATTCCGTGCATATCAAGCTCACCGGTTCCCAAAACTACATTGTATTCCGGATCTGTCAGCCCGGTCAGGTCTTTTTCAATTCCCTCTTTCATATCTTTCAAGTGCATGGTTTCGAAGCGATTGCCGTGAGTTTTTAGAAGCTCAACAGGATCAGCGCCGCCAAACTGAATCCAGAATGTATCCATTTGGAAGGAAACATATTCGGGATTGGTGTTCTCCAAAATATAGTCCAGCAGGGTTCCGTCTTCATGTGGGCGCATTTCATACCCGTGAAAATGGTAGGTGAATGTTAAACCGTGTTCGCTCAGAATTTCACCCGCCCTGTTAAAATCTTGAACCGCCTGCCGTGCATTTTCATAATTGAAATCACCCACTTCGTGCGGTATCCAGGCAACCATCACATAATCGGCTCCGAGTATTTTGGCACGCTCTGCCACGCCTTCGGGATTATTTACCAGCTCTTCATATCCGGTTCCCATAGAGGGAATAGTCATCCCTCGTGCTTCACACATTTCTCTGAATTCTTCTGCTGTGAGATCCTGCGGCACACCACCCTCAATTTCAGTGATGCCCATGTCCCTGATCTTATCGAGTGTGGCTTCAATGCCTATTTCGGGGATAACATTGCGGAAGGAATACATTTGCACTCCAATTTCGGAAGTAAACAGCGGCTCGCCCTGCTGCTGTGCTGCAGTGGTTTCCGGCTTTGAAATGATTGCAAAAGCAAATATGGTAAGCAGAATCAGATTCTTCATAAAAAAAGTTTTTCAGGTTATTTAATTGAGGCTCAAATTTTCTGAGCCCGTTTCATAATATAATACTGAACTTTTTTTCAAAAAATCTGAAACAACTATTCCGGCTGCATGTCAACAACTTCTTTCAGGCTGCCTTTCAGCTCATTTTCCGTGAAACTATAGTCATCCAGAATGCCTGCGAAATAATCTTCGTATGCCTGCATATCCACAAAACCGTGGCCGCAAAGATTAAAGAGAATTGTTTTTGATGTTCCCTCTTCTTTGGCCCGCTCGGCTTCGCGAATGACCTGCGCAACGGCATGTGTGGCTTCGGGAGCTGCAATTATTCCCTCCGATTTTGCAAGTTTGATTCCTGCATCAAAACATTCAAGCTGCTGAAGGGCAACCGCCTCAATCAGGCCATCTTTCAACAATTGGCTGCAGAGCACACTCGCTCCGTGATATCGCAAACCGCCGGCATGAATGGCAGCCGGACGGAAATTATGGCCCAGCGTGTACATCGGCAGCAAAGGTGTGTAACCGGCTGAATCACCAAAATCATACAGAAACTCACCCTGGGTCAGTTTTGGGCAAGAGGCCGGTTCAACCGCCACAAAACGGGTATTTTTTCCATTTAGCAGGTTTTCCCTGAGGAACGGAAACGAAATTCCTGCGAAGTTGGAACCTCCTCCGAGCGGTGCAACAATCACATCGGGATAATCGCCAGCATACTCGAGCTGTTTGATCGACTCTTCGCCGATCACGGTTTGATGCAGCAGCACATGATTCAGCACCGAACCAAGCGAGTAGCGGGTCTGATCGTCCATCACCGCACGTTCTATCGCCTCAGAAATGGCAATCCCCAGGCTTCCGCTGGTTTCGGGATCTTCAGCCAGAATTTTCCGCCCTGCCTCAGTCCTGTCACTCGGCGATGGGTAAACTTCCGCACCGAATGTGTTCATCATCACTTTTCGATAGGGTTTTTGATCGTAGCTGATGCGAACCATATACACTTCGCATTTTATGCCAAACTGGGCACAGGCAAATGCAAGAGCCGTCCCCCACTGGCCGGCGCCGGTTTCTGTTGTGATGCTTTTTACGCCTTCAACTTTGTTGTAATAAGCCTGGGCAACGGCTGTGTTTGGTTTATGCGAACCGCTCGGACTTACACCTTCATATTTGTAGTAAATTTTGGCAGGCGTGTCCAGCAATTTTTCAAGTCCCCTGGCTCTGTACATCGGCGAAGGTCGCCAGAGACGGTAAATATCTCTCACCTCGTCCGGAATTTCGATGTACTGCTCTGCCGAAACTTCCTGCTGAATCAATCCCATCGGAAAAATCGGGCTCAGATCATCCGGCCCGGCAGGCTGTTTGGTTTTAGGATTAAGTGGCGGTTTTGGTTTGTTTGGCATGTCTGCCACGATGTTGTACCAATGGGTGGGAGTGTCTGATTCGTTCAGGAAAATTTTTCTTTCCATAGATGCCTGCTGTTTTAGATGATATTGATTTTGGTTGTAGTTGATGTAGTTGATTTCGAAACGCAGTGACGTTTTTCGGTTAAGAACGCTTTCCGGAAAATTACTTTCGAGCGTTTTTAAACCTGAATAAAATAAGAAAAAAACCTGTAATTGGCGGCGGTGGATTTATTTCCAACCCAAAATACTCGTGGCACGACTTAGAGGCGTGCCACGAGTGAAGTGCCACGAGTTTTGACAAAGACTTTGGAAGTCTCTTTTGCCCTAAATATATAAATATTACACCAGATATTACCTGCCACCTACGTTGAACGAATATTGATGCGAATATTGAACCGGATATCGTGCGTGGTTCTCTTGAACGTTCGTGAAGATTTGGGTAGAATCTGGCTGAAAGCATACTCAAAATTGGCCTGAAGTGTAGTAGAAAAACGGTATCCGACTACAGCCGATCCGTTAATCCGGGACTGTCCCGTGGGCGGGCTTGGGTTAAAATTGTATGCAGACGGGTCTCGTTCGATGGTCTGGCTGTCTTGCTGCAAGGCCCTGTCCAGATCGGCATCCAGCAGAAAACGCTGTTCGGTATCTTCGATAAAACTGCCGTTTACCGTTAAATCCACGTTGCTTGCTGATCTGCTTGAGAATGGAATCCGGAAGTTGCGAATTGTGTATGCCATGGTCAGTCTCAGCCCTTTCGACTTCCGTTCGATTACCTGCGCGTTAGAGAGTGAAAGGCTGGATATATTACTCGTTTCATATCCGATCTGAGTTCTGAGTCCGTTTTCCCAGGTAATATTGAGCTGAGCAAGCGGCGAAAACCGTTTTTCGATGTTTACGGATGAAGGTTCATACTCCGAACGAAAATCTTCAACAGTATAAATTCCCACCCTTCGTGTGATCGGTTCTCCCGGATTATTGCTCAGATTCCATCCTGTGCGGTGAAGGCCGCTATAGGAATGTGTGATGGTTGCCCGCTGAATATATTCGCTAACAAACGGAATCAGATTTTCTACACCGGTCCAGTTTATTCTCCAGTTGGGCAGCGGAATGGCCGTAAATCCGCGTTGACCGGTTGAGCGTGATGAGCCGATATAAGCTTCCCGGAAATCCTGCTGAAGTTTAACCCGGTTCAGCAGCGTATTATTTTCGCCTTCGGTTCCGTGTATCACATTTTCCGTATCACTCATGTTGTCAAATGCCGTCTGGAGCTGGTTTCTAAAGAGCCTCTCATAGCCATCACCAAATGCCCAGACACTGGATGAAATATTTCCGCTTGCTGAACTGACCGATGAAATCACGTTGTCCGGGTCAAGTGAAATGGATTCTGTAAAACGCTCATCCCACTGGGTTTGCCATTCCAAATCCACTGTAACATTTTGAAATGGATTCATGCGGGTGCTAAGCCTGAGATCATCCGAATAGGTATTGGTTGCCGGAAGCTGCAACGTTGTTTCCCCGTCTGGATTTGATATCAGCCGGTCTTGCGATATTCGCTCCTCGATTCCCAGCCGGTATCGGAATGATGGGGTGAACGTATCTCCGCCAAACATATCAACTAAGCGGGAGCCGCCATCGTAACCACTTTGCGCCGATGTTTTTGAAGTGTTGTAGTTCACATCAATACTACCGAAACTAAACAGTGCCAGTGCCATCTTGCGGCCGTAGTAAACAAAATGTTCTCCAAACCCATACAGATCTTCCGTTTCTTCAGAATTCTCGTTTTCGGGTTGATTGTTTGCCGCATTTCTTGCTGCCTGCCTTTCACTCCGCTCCCTTCGATTGGCTTCGACTGCACTTTCATAAAATGGAATTCGGTTTAACAGCCTGTTCGCATCCATTCGCAGGGTATGATCGAGCCTGAAGGTGTTTGAAACCCGCGCCCCCAGCCCTGAACCGAATGGAGTGTTTTCCCACCTGAAACCACCTGAATATCTTGCATTGTACGAAAGCCAGTCGAGAAAGCTAATCTGGTTGATTCTTGGCTGCCAGCTTGCGGTATAGTTTTCATTATAATTGCTGCGCCTCGGCGAAATATCTCCAACAATCAAGTCTCTGTAAACATCGAGCGAAGGCAGCGGATTAAATGCAGTGCTGTCAACTCCGATATAATCACCCTCTTCAACGGCAACTCTGGCAAGATCGAACACTGTTTGCGACTGGAACGTAGTAGAAATTGAGCGTGTAAGGTTATAACCGAAACCAAAGGTGGTATTGTAAGTAAAGCTGTGGGTTTGCTGCAACGGCTGTTCTTCCTCTTCGGCAAGCACCCTGCGCTTTCGTTCCTCATAAGAACGCCGGGTGCTAAGGGTTGTCGTTATGTTATTAGGCGTATATCCAAGCTGGAAACCGGAAATATTATTCATCACCGGAACATCTTCCAAAAACCTGAATGGTCGAAAAAACCGTACATTCCTGATAGCCAGGTTATACCTGAGTGACGCATTGTAATTCCAGTTGTCTTGAAAACGGTATTGCGGATTTCTGCTGTCTGTGGTGTTGTAGTTATAATTGAGTGTAGTATTATCAAGCAGGTATCTCGAAGCCGCACTCCGCGAATTGCGTTTGGAAACATTTGATAAATTAATTGCATAACTCTGGCTGAATGTCTCCACTTCCCTCTTTTGCTGATCAATCAAAAAGTCTTGTTGTGTTTCTCCCAAATCATCCCGGGCCCGAACGGCTTCCTCGAAATCCGTGAAACGGATATCTCCCTGGTTGGGCAGATATTTCGGAACAGAGGTCGATCTTCGTGCCGAGAGATTCAGCGGAATATTCCATCCGTAGCGTTCTGGTATAAAACTGTCCAGGTTAATGGATGTATTGATGTCGTAAGCAAATTCGTTGCTCACACGCCTCTGGCCAAGCCGGGAGTCGATTGAGCCAAAGCCCTGGGTTTGTCTTGTTACATTGGCATCAAGGGTGGCAAAATCGGCCAATTTAAAGGTTGATCTGGCATTGGCAGCCCAGCCTTTCTCATTATCAAAACCGGACACTCGCAGCTCATTCAGCCAGAACTGCGCCTGCAAAACAGGGGTTCCGTTGCCTGATGGATCTTCCGGGTCAAACGGATTGCGGATTCCCATTCCTACCTCTGTTACCCGGCCAAGAGACGGATTTCCTTTAATGGCCACAACGGCCCCCGGAACGGCATCTTCCAGTATGTCTGATCGTTCATAAACCTCATCAAAACTGTCGGATGATGCCTGGTCACGAAGCTGTTTTAGCTGGTTAAATGCACTCAGCACTATATTCATACTGTTTTCTTCATACAGCCAGATCTGTTCTGCTTCATCCATAAGCTGGCCGGAGCTTCCGGGGTCAAAATCCTGAAACGGGAAGTTGGGGTCAGAAGGTGTGACAGGCTGCCGGTATTCATAATAGTTATTCTCCAGATCGTTACCAAAACGCATCACCAGCTCGGCATCTCCGCGTTTTTCAAATCCTTCGCCATGCACAAACATTCTCATATTTGAGTAATTGAGCAGGTCAAGCCCACCCGGGTAAACCCGTTTGATCAATTGAACAGCGCCGGGACTCAAGTTATCCACATCCAGCACGATAGATTGCTCGTTCTGCAGCGACTGAAGCTGTGTGCCACGGTCCTGTGCCCTGATTCCACCGGCAGGCTGACGATACGGAAACGGCCTTCTGTTTGAATTTTCTTCGATATTAATGGTGCTTATCCGAAGTTCGGCGTTAGGATCGCTGTTTTCGTTGATGGTCTCATCGTGGCGCCACTGGCTTCCCACAAACTCCATTGTGGCAAACCGAAGGGTAAACGGTTTTTTATAACCGGACATCCACATACGGATGTAGGTGATATTTTGAAAGTCGTTGATATCACCCACCCTTCGCTTAAACTCATCAATCGGGATGCGCACCTGGTACCATCGGTCTTCCTGCCGTGTACCCGGAACCCGGTCAATAATAAATGTTCCCGGTTCACCGATCTGGAGCTGTGATTCATCTGCCGGGTTGAAATCTACTTCGTATTGAAAATAAGCGTTTGTCAGGTTCACCGATGAGGGGTTCACAAGGCCTTCAGTATCAGGACGGTTGGTAATGGCCCGTTTGTCGCTTTGATCCAGCGGGGTATTTCCTTCCGTATATCCAAGGAGGCGATGGAACCGTTCATGCAGCGGCAAATCCTGAACATCGGACTGGCCGTAGAAAAAATATTCATCATTCGACGGATCTTCCCAAATTCGCTGAAATTCTTCACTATCGGCTCCATACTGCTCCCGCATGGCATCAATAAAATCAGCAAAAACCGTTTGTTCATCCAACCCGTTAAATCCGTTCGATGACGGAAGCCCGTCCAGTCCCACATCCTCCAGTTCGCGGTTAACGTTAGAAAATTGTCCCTCTGGGGGTGCAGGGTTAGCCGGTACAGCAGATCGGGGATTTGTGGTGTTATCCAGAATCAGATTTTCAAGATTTAAGGCCAGTCCGTCTTCAGTGTTCAGTTGTGAGTTTGGAATAACATCCTCAGAAACCAGGCCAATATCTATGTAGATGGTTCCATCGTAATCTTCGATAGCTGCACCAGATGGCATTCTGCCGTCCGGAAGAATAGGCTGCACCCAAAATTCAAGAAATTCGATGTTGTTCTGAGTAAAATCTTCCTGGCCGGAAGGTATCACAGCCGTCATTCCGCCCCAGGTTCGCTCCGGTTCATTTTCAAGCAGGTCGCGCAATTCCATGTTGTAATTATATGGCCCGCGCCTGGTGGGATCGTGAAAAACATCCAGCGTGGTGATGATTTCTTCTTGCGGGCTTCGTGTTTCCCGTCCCGGAAATACATCCCTGACACGCACCTGCCGCGATTCGGGTGTAAACTCTACGTTATCAAGTATGGATGAGATATTTCGGGGAATGGTGTACCAGGAAAATTTTGACCGGAGGTCGGATCTTTCAATCCGCGATTGCTGCGTAGAAACCGGCTGACCAGGAAAATCATCTTCCTGGAAAATGGCTTCATCGGGGCTGTACCCCGGTACGGCAGCCGGTGCAGCGGCAAGGTGCCATCTGTTGGCATTCAGCAGATTAATTTTAATGCTCGCTCCCTCAAAATCATCAATAAATGATAAGCCCTGCTCCTCGTCCGGAAACAGCTCATCATTTCGGATAGCCCGCCGTACCGCACGGGTTTCAGATACTCCCGGCCTGAGCTGTGCAAACTCGCCGCTGAACCTGAATTCGGATGCTTCTCTCGTCTGAAGAATGGGAAGAGCATCGAGCATGCGAGTGATAAAGGGCGTGTCAAACCTTGCATTGGCATCAAAACCAATCACAGAATTTCTGATGGGTTCATCGCCAATTCTGATTTTATCATCAAGCGGCCGCTCGCTGAACCTGAAAAAAGTACCACCCAGCCTGAAGTCGTTCGTAATTTCGTACTCGGCACGCAGCCCGGTAAACGTTCTCTGCTCGATGGACATCAGCGATTGATTTTCGTACTCAATCCGGATATCCTGGCCCGGTGCTGTGTATCGTTCGTTCAAAATGGTGATGCTTCCGAACGAATAATCTACCTGGTAATCCACATTTTCCTGGAGCTGGCTTCCGTTGGCATACACCCGAACCGAACCTTCAACAAGTGCAATACCCAGGTTAAAATTGTCCTGAACGCCGCCTCGCGATGTTCCGGTAAACTGATAAAAACTGTTTTTTGAACTCTGAGCCGCATTTCTCTGGCGCTCTGTGTAAAGCTCGGAGTATGTGAGCCGCTCAATGTCTTCTTCTGTTGCTGGCGAATCCTCGAGCACCTCACGAAGCCGGCTGCCGAATGGTTCGAGGTATGGGAAAATAATGAGGCCGTTTTGGGCATCCAGTGTACCTGTGCCAAAATCAATCTCGTTGTTCGGCTCAAGGGCGCCCTGCGAATCAACCCGGTCAAGGCCAAGATCCTGCATCAGGGTTGTGTTTCTGCCCGGCAGGCGGTTTCGGGCAACGTTTTCTTCAGTATATTGAAGCTCCAACTCAAGCGATTCTCTTGTGATACCACTAACTCCCAGCGAATAGATATTCCTCATCGTAATCGGGAAAAGAATATTATCTGTTGAGATATTTTTTGGCCGAAGCATTTTCAGATATATCCGGTCTCCTCCGCCTCTGTTGATCTCTCCCACTTCCACAATTTCATTATCGGCACCGCGATAGCTATAAGCCACCGCCAATACTTCCCTCGATCCCAATGACCGCCGCAGAGATATAAATCCTGAAATAGTGTTGATAGTATAGTCTTCTCCCTCACGAAGCTGCGTAAAATATCCCTCTTCAAAATTTCTGGAATCTTCAATACCCAGGTCAGATGCAGAAACACCAATCTGGGGATCGCGAAACTGATCAAGTACTTCATTTGAAAAACGGTCCAAACGGTTGTCGGGCGGGCCGTGGGTGCCATCAGGCAATTCGTTCACTCCTTTTTCTGCCAGAGCAACTGCCCGCCTGGAACCCTCTTCTGCCTGAACATGCTCTCGTAAAACCCACACCTCAACATCTGCAATTTGCAGGGTTTGGCTCTGCTGCTGGGGATTGGCCATACTGGCTTCAAACTGCTGGCGTGTGAAAAAATCCAGGAAAAAATGCCTGTCATCACTGTAATCAGCCGGGCGAATCTGAATCTGCATCTCCTGCGAACCGCCGCTTATCGTTTCCACATTACTTTCGCCATCCTGCTGAGAAAGAACACTTGTAAGCCGCAGTGAACCCAGTTCGGCAACCGATTTAATTCCAAAAAGCGCACCGCTTCCGCGTATTAACGAATTTCCCGTGCTCATCGAAACGTTACCCATTTCAATGCTTTTGATAATTTCATCTTCGTACCCTTCGTAAATAATATTCAGCCGGTTTTGGTAATCGAAAGTGCGCTCTGTGTCCCAGTCGGTCTGGATGGTCAGCTTATCGCCAATATTTCCCTGAATATTTAACTGAAGATTTTGGTCGAAAGTCGGATCGATCCGGGTTTGCTGGTCAGGCGGCAGGGAGGGATCTTCGGAGCGCTGAATAGACGCACCCACATTCATCTGGGCAACCCCGTTCACGCGCAGGTTCACCACCGGCTCACCAAAAATGGTGGTAAAGGCCGACTCTCTGCCACCGGGTATTTCAAGGCGGAAATCGAGCAGGCCGCGCTGCCTCTCCTCCCTCTGGCGCGATTCAAAAATAAGCTGCTTCCAGTTTTCTTCTACTGCATAATGCTTGTGAAGCGCTGAATACTCTTCGAAAGACATGGACGATGGCGCACCTGATCGCTGGCCGCCTATCTTTTTTTCGACATTAAAACCGCCGTCGAACCGGCGGGCTATGCGCACCTCTTCATCCGGCAGAGTGATAAAATAGAGCCTGGGTACAGGGCGCAAAAACGGATAGGACACTCTGCTGCCATAAACCGGCCTGAAAGCCCGCCTGAGCTCCTTTGTTTGCAAGGTATCGGTGGTGTCAGGCTCTGAAACTTCAGAAAAGTCATTATCAGACAGCTCCTGAGCGCCTGCCACAGAATTACCAGCGATGCACAAAAAACATCCTAACAATAGATAAAGAATAAAACGACGTAATTCAGGCACAGATATTTTTACTTTACAAAGCTGAGTAAATAAAGTACAGCCAGTAATTTACATTCATGAGGTATTGAAAATTATAACGCCGTAACGATGTTGCTATAAGAATTGATTAAATTATGAAGTCGTGAAATGAATGTGGATATTTCGCATAATAAAAGATTACACAATATGTTAAAAGTCAGAACAACCTAAAACTTATCTTTCTTTGCAAAAAATCCCTATTCTAAAGCGTTGAAAATAATATAAAATGATGAATTCCTTTAAGGTGAACAGATCTGATTTATATTTATTACTGCTGATGAACGTTTATTTAATAATGTTGTATCACCAAACTACCTAAAGCTACCGCTAAAAGCACTTGAATCTATCATTTACCTATGCTGAATCACGTTCAAAAAGATATCATCAAAAAGCACATCGGGCCGTTTCTGTTCTGTTTTTTTACGGTGATGTTTATCCTGCTTATGCAGTTCCTGATACTGCATGTGGATAAACTGGTGGGGAAAGGCCTGCCCATGATGATTGTGATAGAACTGATTGCCAACAACCTGGCTTATATGGTTGTGCTGGCCATTCCCATGTCTGTCCTTATTTCTACACTGATTGCCTTCGGACGTTTTTCGGAGTGGAATGAACTCACAGCAATTAGAGCAGCGGGCATCAACCCGATAAAACTGATAGCTCCGGTGCTGTTCCTGGGATTTCTTCTCTTCTTGTTTACCGGTTATTTCTCCAACTATATCCTGCCGGAGGCCAACCATAAAGCCCGCTCACTATTTATAGACATTCGCACGCAAAAACCGGCTTTCGATCTTCAGCCGGCTACTTTTTACGACAATATTGACGGATACACTTTTTTGATCAGAGAAATAGACTCGGAAACCGATTCACTCTATGATATACGTGTGATGCAGGAACCATCAGATAACCGCAACCGTGCCATCATCAATGCCAAAAAAGGCTGGCTGGAAAGCCCCGATGAATATACTCTCTCACTTTTCATGCTGGATGGCACCATTATACGATATATTCCCGGCCAGGGAGGCAGGCAGGAAACCCTGGAACGTAGCAAGTTCAAACAGTACCGAATGAGCTTTGATTTGTCTGACCTATCCTTTTCACGCTCAAATCCGGAACAGCGCAGCCGCACCGACAGAACCATGAGTGCAGAAGCCATGCTCGCTGTAATCGATACACTTAAAAAGGAGCAGCAAAACGAATTCAGAAAATTCCGCGAGGCCATTTCTCAGCACGAAGCTGTTCCGTTCCATTACGAACCCTCAAGGGTATTTGAGGTTAATGTTGAATCGGTGATTGACACCCTGCAGATATACGAATCAGAGTTTATCAGCCTCAACTTTCTGCCCAATCCAAGTACCCAGAGAGCTTCCCTGAACAGGGCTATCAGTGCAATAGACCGTTACCGTCCCGAGCTCGAAAGCCTGAAATCAAATGTTTCCTGGCGGGATTTCAGGATTGCCGAATTCATGGTGGAGGTTCATAAAAAACTCTCCATTCCGTTTGCCTGCATTGTGTTTGTGCTGCTGGGTGCTCCCATCGGTATGCTGACACGAAAAGGAAATATCGGTTTTGCAGCCATCATCAGCTCCATTCTGCTCACCGTCTATTTTGTGGCAATTATTCAGGGAGAAAAACTGGCCGACCGGATGATCATCACTCCTTTTATGGGAATGTGGGGCATCAACATTTTCTATTTGACCATCGGGCTGATATTGACCCTGCATGTAAGTACATCACTAAGAATTACAAGGCTTTTCAGACGCAATGAATAAACTTGACCGATACATCTTTTTCCGGGTGCTGACCATCACCGTATTTATGCTTTTTGTGCTGATCTGCATCTTTATTCTGATCGATTTTTCAGAAAACAGTGATGATTTTGCTGACCAGGGTGCAGCCCTGGCTGAAATTTGGAATCGTTACTACCTGAACTACATCCCGGAAATGACACGGCTTGTGATGCCGGTAGCGGTTTTTGTGGCCTGCCTCTACCTTACCGGACAAATGAGTGAACGGGTTGAAATTATTGCCTTAAAAGCTTCCGGTGTGAGTCTTTACCGTTTGCTGGTACCCTATCTTTTTATCGGAATTTTTCTCGCCGGAGTAACCAGCTACCTGGATGCCTACATCATCCCCGAATCGAATGCGGAGCGAATTGAGTTTGAAAACGAGTATTTATCGCGATCGGGAGACCGGATTGACCGCGGCGGTATTTTCCGGCAGGACTCCGACAGCACCATCATCAGTATCAACTTTTATGATGCCAATGCGGATGTAGGCTATCGAATTTATCTGATGGAGTTTCAGGGCGAAGAAATATCGCGTATAGTGCAGGCAAACCGGATGATGTGGGTAGATTCGACATCACACTGGGTTACCGACAGGGCAAAAATCCGGACATTTAATGACAACTCCATCCAGGAAGTTGAAACAGAACGTGAGTTTTTTGACATTAATATTTTGCCGCGTGATATAACCCGGCGCACCTCGGATATTTATCAGCTAACCTACCCTGAAGCCATGCAGTATATCGCCTCGATTGAGCGGATTGGCGCCGGCGGGATTGAACTGCCCAAAGTGCAGCTTTACGGGCGCATGGCCTATCCCATTTCCATAATCACCGTTTGCCTGATCGGGTTTGCGCTTGCTGCAGAAAGGCGCAAAGGAGGCAAAGGCTTTTATCTCGCCTCCGGGCTGGGTGTCAGCTTTATCTACCTGGCCATGATGAAAGTAATTGAACCGTTCGGAGCTGCCGGAACAATATCACCGCTTTTTGCGGCTGTCTTTCCCCATGCCTTTTTCCTTACGATTGGTGTTTTATTACTGCTCGTTACAAAAAAATAGCCGGCTCAGGCCTCCGGTTTCGGGCCGCGATAATTATACGGTACATCGAACTTCTCTTTTATTGTAATAGCACCGTGTTCAGCCTCGTATTTCCGGATATTTTCGTTCAGAGCATTGGCCAGCCTTTTGGCGTGATCCGGTGTTAATACGAGCCGCTTCACCACTTTGGCCTTTTTCACCGCGGGCATCATCGAAATAAAATCGAAGACAAACTCCGATGGTGAGTGCGTTATCATCACAAGGTTCGAATAGGTCCCTGTAGCCTCGTCTTCTTTCAGTTCAATCTCTATCGGTTTTCCTTTTTTGGGTTTGTTCGGTTGGTTCATAACTGAAGTTGGTCGTTGTAATTTTAATTTTTAGATACTAAGTATTTCCTCCAGGAATTAAGACCTTTGGGAAAAGTTGATCCCGAGGTGTCGGGAGCAGTTGACAGCTGGCAAATCATTTTTTGAATATGGACGGTCATTCATAACAAATAAAAACCGATGATTCATCTTCATATTAACATAATAAAAAAATTGTCAACTGCCTGTTGCCAACTGTCAACTGAAAAACACCTTTTTAAAAATACTCGCTCTGATTCCCAGAAGGATTCCAGAGGAACCAATATTAATATAACCTTACTTTTCGCTAATCATTTACTTCATCAAGAAAGCCGTGTTCTCTCATCCAGTCGTCATTATAGATTTTTGAGACATATCGGGTGCCACTGTCCGGTAATATAACCACCATGAGTGCATCTTTTCCGAGCCTGGCATTCCGGGCATATTCAAGGGCGCCATAAACTGCAGCTCCGCAGGAGCCACCAATAAATAGCCCCTCTTTTTCAGCAACTTTCCGGGTCATGGTGAGTGCATTTTTATCGTTCACCTGCACCACATCATCTATATAGTCAAAATCCACATTTTCAGGAATCAGGTCTTCTCCGATCCCTTCTGTAAGATACGGTTTAACCTCATCTTTGCTGAATTCTCCGGTTTCAAAATAGTGTTTGTATACCGAGCCGACACTATCAACTCCGATCACTTTTATATTAGGATTTTGCTCTTTCAGATATTTTGCCGTGCCTGTAATAGTGCCTCCCGTGCCAATTCCTGCAGCGTAGTGAGTGATTTTACCTTCCGTCTGTTCCCAGATTTCAGGGCCGGTAGTTTCGTAATGGGCTTGCAGATTGCTCAAATTATCGTACTGGTTGGGATAATAGGAGTTGGGAATTTCTTCGCTGAGCCGCTTTGCCACAGAATAATAACTTCGCGGGTCTTCAGGGTCAACATTTGTCGGGCAAACTTCCACTTTGGCGCCAAGTGCTCTCAGAAGATTTATTTTTTCCGGGCTCTGCTTATCTGTTGTTGTGAAAATACATTTATATCCGCGAACAGCCGCCACCAGGGCAAGCCCCATTCCGGTATTGCCGGATGTTCCTTCTATGATGGTTCCGCCCGGTTTGATGAGGCCTTCCTTTTCAGCATCATCAATCATTTTAACGGCAATCCTGTCTTTCACGCTCTGCCCGGGATTCAGATATTCCACTTTTGCAGCAACTGTCAAATCCAGCCCTTCCGTTACGCGGTTTAATTTGACGAGCGGAGTGTTGCCGATTGCTTCTATAATCGAATTGTGAATCATACAAATACTTCGTTTTAAATCTCAAATTTTACTCCGGTTTAAGATAGCAATTTTTGATACACCTGTTGTGATTTTGAACAAATTAGCAACGATGGAGCGCCGGTCACCGGCAACTCTTTTCTCACAGTGGTAATAAATCAACCCATCCAGAAACTCCAACGTGGGTGAAGGCCTGTAAAATTTGGCTGTATGTTTAACATAATAGACCGTACCTGACGGCACGGTTGGTTTTTGTGGTCTGCAATTGCTACAAAGATATTGTCCCGTAGGGACAGAATCTTTGTAGAAAAAAAGTATACAACCTGAACCTTCTCCGTGCCGTTAGGTACGGAACAGTTTGTGTTATTACCACCAAAACATGATTAAATTCTTTTATTTATTCAGAATCTTCACACATCAACATAGAACCAAAATTGTTACAATTTTCGATATTATTCTTTTTACCTTAAACAAACGTTAATACACATTAGAACTTTAAACAGCATGTTTCTTGAACAGAAAAAGCCAAAAGATTTTGATTGCGGGTACAATCTCGACCTGATGATCGCCGCCATTCCCAGGATTGATGACCAGGATGAACGCCTTAGATATGCCAAACGCGTGGTTGGCCTCATCAAACAAAGCCACCCCAACTGGGTTAATAATAAAGGCCAGAGCAAGTTAGCCTGGGATTATTATTTTGAACTGGCTGACTACAACCCGAGGGATTACGGAATTGAGAACCCTTACGAAAGTGGCCGCCCCGACGACGCTGAATAAACATATTGCTGCACAACGGATTATTCCTCTCTCTTCCTCTCATAGCTGCTCTTAATTTCAGAGATTTACATTCATAATAATGTTTTGGAATGATTATCTTTCAATTTATATTGAAAGTAATGAAAGTTGAGATCATTAATCGATTCTACCATGAGTTTCCAGGATTCCGATTTTATTACCCCAACCACTTTTATTGAGTCACTCGAGTCACCGGCTTTTACCGATTTTTTAAAAACGATCAACAGCCTGCCGGTTCCCCTTGTATCTATCACCCTTCCAATTGCTGGCATTGATCCGCTCGCGGCACTGGAGCTAAATCCTCAGTATCAAGAAAAATTTTATTGGGCTCAGCCCGATCATTCTATCTCCATATCTGCAGCCGGAAAAGTAAGAGAATTGAAGGCTACCGGCATCGATCGTTTCAAAAATATTTCACAGGAAACCCTGAAACTGAAAGATCAAATTCAGGCCTACACGGCCATTGAACATTCGATGGCGGGCCCGCTTTTTCTGGGGGGATATTCGTTCAGCGATCATAACATTGGCACTGCCTGGAAACCTTTTGGAGCCGCCCGTTTTGTTTTGTCTGAATGGATGCTGGTGGAAATCGGGCATCTGCATCTGCTGACACTAACTATCGAAAAAAAAGACCGTACCGCAGACCAAATTTACCAGGATGTGATTTCCCGGATCACAGACTTTTTGAATATAGCAGGCCGCCTCAGCCATTCAGTATCGGACAACCGGACAAAACCGAATATTTTATGTACACTTCAGTCTGCCAATGATCATGAAAAATGGATCCGCAATGTAAAGAGTGCAAAAGAGCTGATCCATCAAAACAAATTTGAAAAGATTGTACTGGCACGTTCAGCCTCGGTTGAATCGAAATGCAAGCTGGAACCGACCATTCTGGCGCATCATCTCAGGGAAAAATATCCCGCCTGTTACAATTTTCTGATTCAAAAAGATGAGGATACATCATTTATTGGGGCTACTCCGGAGCGGCTTGCCTCTTTTAAAAACGGGACAATTTTAACGGAAGGCCTCGCCGGAAGCATTTCCCGCGGACGCAGCGCCATCGAGGATGCATCTCTTGCCCACTCGCTGATGCAGAGCCAAAAAAACAGGGATGAGCATCAATTTGTGGTACAGGCCATCGACAAAAGCCTGAAACCTTACAGCCTTTCAATTGACCGTCCGGGGAAGCCTCAGATAAAAAAACTTCAGAATGTGCAGCATCTTTTCACCCCGATCACAGCCACAATAAAAGAAGGTGTACAAATACATGAACTGATCCAGGAACTGCACCCCACCCCTGCTGTGGGCGGATTTCCCGCAGAAGCTGCGATTCCGTATATTCAGGAAATAGAACAAATTGACCGCGGCTGGTATTCGGCCCCTGTCGGCTGGTTTAACCTGAACGGCTGGGGCGAGTTTGCCGTGGCCATCCGCAGCGCGCTGCTTCATAAAAACCGGGCTAAACTCTATGCCGGATGTGGCATAGTATCCGATTCTGACCCCGAGAATGAGTGGGAAGAAACCTTGCTCAAGTTCAGGCCGCTGCTGGATGCGTTAAACCAGCTTGATGCACAATATGAATAATCCGCTGATCTGGGCTTCAAAACTGATACGATCTTTTCACCGCCATGGTGTTGAATACGCTGTAATTTCACCGGGTTCCCGTTCAACCCCTCTTGCCATTGCTGCTGCCATCAATACGGGCATTAAAAAAAAGGTGGTGCTTGATGAACGTTCTGCTGCGTTCAACGCACTCGGAATGGCCAAAGCCACCGGCAAACCGGCTCTGCTGATCTGCACTTCCGGAACCGCAGCAGCCAACTATTATCCGGCAGTAATTGAGGCCAAAATGTCCGGAGTTCCCATGATTGTTCTGTCTGCCGATCGGCCGCCCCACCTGAGAAACCTCGGCAGTTCACAAACCATCGATCAGCTAAAACTTTTTGGTGATTACACTGTTTTTTTTCATGATGCGGGTGAACCGCATGATGCATCGGATGATATTAAGCGTCTTGAGTTTCTCGCTAAACAGGCGGTTGAGATCTCCATTCAAAAAGGAGGAACCGCCCACATCAACCTACCGTTCAGAAAACCGCTGGAACCGACAGAACAGCAGGTTTCAGATGAAATCCGTGAAATTCATGCATCTGTTTCAAAAAAAGTAAAACCAAAAATTCCTATCCGAAACGAAATAGTTTTTGGTGATGAAATCAAAAAATGGCTTTCAGCATCGGAACGTCCCCTGCTGATAGCCGGACCGGCAAACAGGCAGCACAACCTGGAACGGCAGATCATACATCTTGCAGGCATTCTGGATGCACCGGTAATTGCAGAACCCGGCAGCCGCATCGAACTTCCCGATGGCCAAATTCACCGGTACGAGCAGTTTTTGCGAAACGAGGAATTTCTTAATTCTCTAAAGCCGGATCTGATTTTTCGGTTTGGTGATCAACCATTCACACAATCTCTGATCCGGGCACTGAAATACTGGAAAGATGCACCTCTGATTCATTTCACGACAAGGCAATCTTTGCAGGATCACGCAATGTCAGTCAGCCATACGATTTACTGCAATCCAAACGACACCCTTCAGTTCGGTGATTTTCCGGAAAAAAATCTTACAAAATGGAAAAAAGCATGGATTACGGCTGACGAAGATGCCGGCCATAAGCTTTATTCAACCCTGGCTGAGGAGCACCGCTTAACAGATGGGCACGTTTTCTCTTTTCTGGGTGAAAATATCTCTGACAACTGGAATGTGATGCTGTCCAACTCACTGATCCCCAGGGATATGGCTATGTTCGGGAAGAGCCGGGAAAATCATTTTGTGAACCGAGGGGCTGCCGGAATTGATGGCATCACTTCTACCGCTGCGGGCATTCATTTTGCATCAGACAAACCCACCTGTTGTATTACCGGAGACCTTGCTTTTCTGCACGACAGCAATGCGCTTTTGTCATTCAAACAGGAAAAACACTCATTTGTTGTTGTTGTGATAAACAACGGCGGTGGAAACATATTCAGGATGCTGCCAATTTACAGCTCTGATCCTACTCACCTGCTTTCGGAAATTTATCCCCGATATTTTGAGACACCTCAAAGTACAAGCATTTTAAAACTCACCGAGACATACGGCCTAAAGTACCAGCGCGTAGCTTCCCTGCAGGAACTTCAGGACATCCGGTTCGATCAGATCAGGCAAAACCGAATCATTGAATGCGAAACCCATCCAGATGCCGGAATGAAGATGAGAAAAAAACTTTGGGAGTTTTAGTATCAGTTTGGAAAATTTTTTTATTTCAGTGTTCCTCTGTGTTTCCATGGCTAAACAAACATCTGTAATTTTGATTTAAATCGTCGAAACTCGATGCAGTTCTACACCGATTCGATCAACTACCACGCCACGATCCACCAATCCGGGCGCGCTCTCCCCTGGCTGCTGATGCTGCATGGTTTCATGGGCTCAGAAGAGGTTTTTGAACCGCTCATACAGCCGCTTTCCAGGTTCTGCAATCCCGTTACAATCGATCTTGCAGGACACGGTAAAACAAAAACTCCGGTTCGAACCGAACTCTTTTCCGCCGAAAGACAGTGCCTTCAGCTCAAATCCATCCTGTACAGACTGCAAGTTGAAAATCTTTTCCTCTACGGATACAGCATGGGCGGAAGGCTGGCTTTTCAGATGGCTGCGAAATATCCAGGATTATTTCGCGGGGTGATTATTGAAAGTGCACATTGTGGAATATTGGAAGAAAATGAACGCCAAAAAAGAATTAATACCGATAAAAAGCGTGCTCAGAAAATTGAACGAAATTTTGCTGATTTTTTGAATGATTGGCAGAAAATGCCTCTTTTTCAGCACACCACGGAATCCGAACAAAACCGCTATGAACGAATCATGAAGTCTCAGAATCCGGAATTGATGGCAGCTTCACTGCGGGGATTTGGAGCCGGAGTGATGCCGCCTGTTTGTGAGTCATTCAGCAAATCAAAGCTCCCTGCCTGCCTGATTGCCGGTGAGCGTGATGTAAAATATGCAGAACAGCTCTCTGAATTGGCAGATAAAAGGCCCGGTACAAACCTCCATATCATCAAAAGCGCAGGCCATCGTGTGCACACAGATCAGCCTGAAAAATTGATTTCTGTTTTGAGTGATTTTATTCATCTGTGATGTCTTTCGTCTGCCGAGTGCTTTTCTCGGCTGACGAATATTCAATCCACTCCTTAATACAGGGAAAAAAATACTCTTTCCAAAATTCTTTATTCACAACGGGTTCTCGACTACATCCCGACTGAGCTGCGTCGGGATTGCGCTCGAACTGACGTATATTAAATCTACTCGTCAGTTCGAGCGCAGTGAAGCGAAGCGGAACGAAGTCGAGAACCTCTCCAATAATCCGCGACTCTGGCAGGAGAGGCGCTCCAAAAAGGTCGTCATCCCGCACTTGATGCGCTCCTTTTTTGATCACGCAGCGTTAGCGAAGTGATATCTCCAGCCGTTGATATAGGCAGGAGATGCCAGCCTGTCCCTTTCGGGAGATCAGGGTCCGGCATGACGAAATTGATTATGTTTTTGCAATTTCGCGACCTTTTGGGACATCCTCACTCTGTCAGGTCGCTCAATACCTTTTTTTACCAGCATTTTCCGAATCGAATTGCCCGGAGATTCTTTTATATTTCACGAATCAATTAAACAAATCATCACACCGAAAAAAAATCAAACTCACTGTTATGCCAGACTGGAAAATTGTTAAAGAATTTGAAGACATCACCTATAAAAAAAGCAACGGTGTTGCCCGAATTGCCTTTAACCGGCCGGAAGTCCGAAATGCATTTCGCCCCAAAACATTGTTTGAACTGGAAGAAGCACTGATTGATGCCCGCGAGGATACATCCATCGGGGTTATTATTCTTTCGGGTGAAGGCCCCGCTAAAGATGGCGTTTATTCCTTCTGCTCGGGCGGTGATCAAAAAGTGCGGGGCGCCAAAGGCTATGAAGGCGGCGACGGAGTACAGCGGCTGAATGTACTTGATATCCAGCGGCTGATCCGGTTCATGAGCAAAGTGGTAATCTGTGTGGTTCCGGGATGGGCAGTCGGCGGCGGGCACAGCCTGCATGTTGTTTGCGACCTGACTCTCGCCAGTAAAGAACATGCCATTTTCAAACAGACCGATGCCGATGTGGCCAGCTTTGATGGCGGATTTGGCTCAGCCCTTCTTGCCCGGCAGGTTGGCCAGAAACGCGCACGTGAAATCTTTTTCCTTGGGCGAAACTATTCCGCACATGATGCTTATGAGATGGGCATGGTGAATGCCGTTGTACCGCATGAAGAACTGGAAGAGACCGCTTATAAATGGGCACAGGAAATTCTCGAAAAAAGCCCGACCGCCATCCGCATGATCAAATTTGCCTTTAACCTGGTGGACGACGGCATGGTTGGGCAGCAGGTGTTCTCAGGTGAAGCCACTCGCCTGGCCTACATGACCGACGAAGCTAAAGAGGGCCGCGATGCATTCCTCGAAAAACGAAAACCGGATTACAAAAAATTTCCCTGGCTGTCGTTGTAAAAACATTATCGATTCAGCAATAGAAATTGGTATAGATGAGCCTTCTGAAGTCTGTGCACAACTGCTATTCTATAATTCCTGTTTTGTGCATTGCATGACCCAAATTCGATAGACCTCTGATTCGGGTAACAGATATGGGGTTTCTGTATTCAGCAAACCATACCCAATCCCTTCGATGCTGTTTGTTGTCTTTTCTTCATTCCTTGTCTCGGGATTTTTGGTTGCTTCGCTAATCCCCGGACTGCGCTCGGGTTCAAACGCTGTGGCGTTTTTCAGCCCTCACTTATCCGGGGTTACCCCGAAAAGGGATGGCTTTGCCATAATATCGGTCGCTCCTCGCGGAGCTGGATGTTGCCCTCAACAGAAACCATTACGCCGAATTCGCGGAATTGATTTAGTTTCATGTTGAGTGCGAGTGGGAAGTTCAATTTTTGGAAGAGCTGACTTATATCGAAAGACTATAAGGTTCAGACATCCAGAAAATCCCGTCAGGGATGGTCGATCTTATAACCCCGGGTGAAGCGGCAATCAGAATTGCGAAGCAAGAATGATGGAGCGCAACCCGGGGAAATGCGAAGCCAAACACCAAAACCCCGAGACGGCCATGTTGCCACAATCCAAAAATTCAATCGAGGGGTTGCATTAGTGTCCTGAACACAGCATTTGTATAGATGAGGCTTCTGAAGTCTTTGCACAACCAATATTCTATAATTGACTTAACACTATTGTTATATTTTTTAAAAAAATATTTCAAAATCCCGAAATTAATAAAGCGGATTATTATTAATACCAGTCTGTTTCCCGCTAAAAATAAATTTCTAATCCAAAAGCCCTTTTGATGTAAATTAAAATCAGGCCAGCTTAATTTCAGTTATATTTTTTTTTTAATTTCTTGCTGAAATTAATCCGTTTCAGACAAAAATTAAATATTGTAAATTAAAGATAATATTGATTTTATAATTTATTACCACCAGGTATTTAGCAGTTTACTCATCGAAGTTTTTTGGAGTTGAGTTCCTGAGAATCAAAAAAATCCATCTCTTCTTTATAACAAATTGAAATTAAATTGAATGATAATTATAAATCTTTCCACATCAACTTTTACATTTATTCATGTTTTAATCTCAGGAAATTCCATTCTTAGAAAAATCTAATGATTAAATTAATTTCATTAATTTTTTTAAATATTTGCTAACTGATAATTTTTAATACCTTACAATTTCCGACCTTTACCTCCGATTTAAATTTTTTTTGTTTGCCAGCGCTTTGCAATTATACGCAAATCACATAAAATATAATAAAGAGGTGTACCGGGTATTAGCAATCAAGCCAAGGAAAACTAACTGATTGGGTTTCATCATGGTAGAGTTAAGCTGGGAGCATTATCGTTTTTATCTACTCTTTAAAGGCACTGTCCTTACCATTTTGATCTGCATTTTATCAGAACATGTATATGCCCAAACCCTGCCCGAATGTTATCAGTACAAAATATATACTGTGCAGGAAGGAGACGATCTCGACCAAATTTCTTTACACTTCGGAGACATTCGTTTCCGGATTCCTATCTACGAAGCAAATATGGATTTCGCAGATAACCTGAATCAGCTCACACCGGGACAGACTCTTCGGATACCCATCAACATTTACAATTATAAGGAAGCCGAATTAAGTATTTCAGAAGTGCTTGAAAATCCCTTCTGTCTTCCTGATGAAGCCGCAGCAGGCGACCTTGTTCACGCTGATGCCGACAGCATCATTACAGACGACATGACGGAAGAAGAACTGCTGGAAGAGTTCAGAAAGGCGTTCGAATCACTTGTTGAGGCGGATGCCGATACCATTGAAGAAGATAACGGGCATCTCCAGGCCGAGCAACAAATTCTACTTGAAATAGACGGCATGGTAATTGATGAAACCCGTTCGAAAGTGGGAAGGGATTTTTATGATCTATTTTATCAATCATGGCAGGCGCCGCAGCAGGTTTCGCGGTTCACCATCACGATTTCCGAACAGCCTGCACCGGGACTTGGCACAATCATTTCGGTAATGGCCAACGACACGGAAACCTTCCGGCATCGCCTGCAGCCGCGATACGAGGTGATACAGGAAGCCGCTCGGTTTGCTGTCCGTATCACGCACAACCATCTTGAACAAAACCCGCATGACTTTGTCATTTATTAACTTATGAGACAAACAATTACATTCTTAACGATTTTTTGTTTTGCCATTTTATTCTCCCTCGGGCATCAGTCAGCCTCTGCCCAGGAGCTGATCTATCAGCCTTTAAACCCGGCATTCGGAGGAAATCCCGCAAACTATTCCTGGCTTAAATCTTCGGCTGATACTCAAAACCGCCACCAGGAAGACCGGACTGTGGACCGGTTCACCAGAGATCCGCTTGCCGATTTCCAGGCATCACTTCAGCGGCAGGTGCTCTCGCAGTTAACCCGCGACCTGGTGCTTCGCCAGTTTGAAGGAGATGTACAGGAATCCCGGTTTGAGTTCGGTGAATTTACCATTGAAGTGACCCCCGGTGTTGACGGCATCGAGGTTAAGATTTTTAATATTCTAACGGGAGATGAAACCAGCATAACCATTCCGAATTTCTAATATGACGAGATATTCTGTCCATATCGCACTACTGTTTTTGATGGCCTTTGCGGTTTCGTGTGCCGGAACCCTGCAACCAATGCACACCGACCGCGCCACGCCCGGCACGCTGAGCAAAGCGAATGAATCTCTGCGGGAACTGCCCGAGCCAAGCGAACCTATTGTGGCCGCTGTTTACCGCTTCAGAGACCAGACCGGCCAGTATAAACCTTCCGACAGGGTTGCGAGCTGGTCAACCGCCGTTACGCAGGGTGCAACATCCATCCTTATAAAATCGATGGAAGATTCCGGTTGGTTTACACCGATTGAGCGGGAAAGCATTTCTAATCTTTTGAACGAGCGCCAGATTATACAATCTATCCGGCAGCAGCATGCAGGCCCGGAAGGACCGGCCCCCCTTCCGCCGCTGCTGTTTGCCGGGGTAATGCTGGAGGGCGGCATCATCGGGTACGATACCAACGTGGTAACCGGCGGCGCCGGCCTGCGGTATCTTGCAACCGGCGGCTCCAATATGTTCCGAAAAGACCAGGTGACGATTTACCTGCGAGCCGTATCCACACAGAGCGGGCGGG
>SL_3KL_010_SEDDRAFT_10001057_pt1 | contig 24502 bp, 21 predicted proteins | sample SodLakKL_010_SED_2_FD_10381 | JGI IMG/M metagenome (IMG submission 10381) | reverse complement strand
CTTTGGCAGCAGTTTCAGATTTGACTTCATCTTCATCTTCATCTTCATCATCAACTATTTCATCTGAAGCAATTTCATCTTCATCTTCATCTGCAACTTCATCTTCAGAATCTTTGTCTTCTTCTTCACTTTCAGCTTTTACACTTACTTCTTCTTCTGCCTTATCAGCTTCCGGTTGTTTTTCTTCAGCAATTTCTTCCTCGATCACAACTTCGTCGACCGGTTCTTCCTTTACAGCCTCTTCTTTTGCTTCTAATTCTTCTTCAGGAATTTCCTCAACCCCCGGTTCTTCCTCAGCAGAAACTTCAGGTTCTTCTTCGGTCGCCTGCTCTTCGAGCGGTTCAAGATCGAGTGGTTTCTGAACCGGTTTTTCTTCGGCAGGTTCCTCTTTTTTCTCCTCTACCTCATCCTGAGGCTCTAAAGTCTCATCAATAGGTTCAAGAAAATTGTCGATCGTAACACTCTCATTTCGACTCGACATGATCTGGTTGCGACGACTCTCATACTCTTCGCGGGCCTTCTCGTGCTCAAGACTTTTCTCTTTGTCATCGCCGTATATCCCCTCCAGTACATCATACATTTCAGGAGTAATCTTGGAATTGGGCCTATTGGCCACATCAAACCCATTATCACTCAATGTATCAACAATTGACTGAGTGGCAACATTAAATTCTGATGCTACCTTAAAGAGTTTTTTCGGTTTATGGTCCGTCATAAAAGTGTTTACGTCAGTTTAACAAATAATGTAGTGAATGTGAGACGATGCCGTAAGTTACGATCAATCTTGTTCGTCCTCAAATTCATAAGCTATGATATCGATAATTCGCTCAGCTTCTTCTTTGGTGATTTTGCCTTCGGTTCTGCGAACCAACTCATCTTCATCAAGTTCGAGAACAGCACGAGCGCTATCGCATCCGATTTCATTAAGCAATTCAATGGTTTCTTTTCCAAAATCAACTTCGAATTCGTAGAGGTCGATATCATCCTCCTCTTCAACTTCTCTGAATACATCGATTTCACAATCAACCAGCTTGGAAGCCAGCCGGATATTTACACCGCCTTTGCCAATGGCTTTAGAAACTTCGTCGGCAGGTACAAGAACGCTTGCGCGCTTGCCATCTTCGCTGAGCTCAACTTTTAAAACCTGAGCCGGCTGCAAAGCTCGTTTAATAAATTCTGCTTTATCGGGGCTATAGTTAATTACGTCAATATTTTCATTTTGCAGTTCGCGAACTACAGCGTGAATACGAATACCCTTCATGCCCACACAGGCACCAACAGGATCAACACGTTCATCGTGAGATACCACAGCTACTTTTGAACGATCGCCGGGTTCACGGGCAATTCGTTTTAATTCGATGATTCCGTCAAATACTTCGGGAATTTCATTTTCAAATAATCTCTCTAAAAACAAAGATGAAGTTCGGGAAATAATCACGGTTGGATTACCACCCACTCGTTTTACTTCAACAACTACAGCACGAATTGTATCTCCTTTTCGATACCTGTCTTTGTATATCTGCTCGCTTTTAGGCATCAGCAGCTCAACACCATTNTGATTAACAAGAATGTCTTTGTTGTTGCGCACCTGGTAAACATCACCCAATACAATTTCACCAACACGATCCGAGTAGTCTTCAAAGATATTATCTTTTTCTATCTCCCTGATACGCTGTGCCAATTGCTGGCGTGCCATAGTAACGGCGCGTCTTCCAAAATCTGTTATGGAAATCTCCTGGGCATACTCATCATAGAGTTCCAGTTCCGGATCATGCGTGAGTGCTTCTTCCAGTGAAATTTCAGTTACAGGATCAGTTAGTTCATCGGCAGGAACTACTTCCCGTATATGAAGGATCTGAATTTCGCCCCTGTCAGCATTCAGAATAACTTCAAACGCATCATCAGATTCATATTTTTTCCGGATCATCGTACGGAATACGTCTTCCAGGATGGATAGAAGCAGATCTTTATCAATACCTTTATCTTTTGCTATCTCAGCAAAAGATTGAATAATAAGTTTTGAGATGTCGTTTTGCATTGGAAATGTGCGATTTATAAAACTGGGTTACCGGCTATATTTTCGGGACAATTTTTGTCTCTATAACGTCTGAGAAAGGGATATGTTTGCTCTCATCGTTATCTGTTATCAATATGAACTTCTGTTCATCTACTTCACCAATTACTCCCTCAACGGAGTAGTAATCATCATTTTCTTTGTACTTAACTTTTGCTGTCCTTCCTTTATTTTTCCCATATTGGCGTTTGTCGCTTAGCGGCCTGGAAAGACCGGGAGAAGACACATTCAGCCTATATGCACTGTCGATAATGCTCTTTTCCTCAAGCAAAAAACCGAGCTCGCGACTAATTTTAGAACAGGAATCAACATTAACACCACCAGTCAGGGAGTCTACCAAGACCCAGACTTCCATCTTGTTGGCATGTTTAATTTCTACGTCAACAAGAAACATATCTTCTTGTTCGACAATAGGTTCCGCGATTTCTTTAATTCTTTTTATTGGTTCGGCCGGCATCGTTTTCACAACATATGAGTACAAAAAAAAGTGAGGGCCTTTCGGCGCTCACTTCAAGATTTATAAATTACTGTAAATTGATGGAAATAACAACTCTTAAGCTTGTAAATCCATCACGAAGCACTTACTATTATAATATGTAGAAAACTGAAAATAACAGAATCCATGTTCAGACTAACCACACTACTATTTATCCTGACCCTGGCCCTTACAGCCTGTAATACTGAAGAAGAACGTCCTCCCTCGACAGTTGAGGGACGAGAATTGGAGTACACTGCAACCGTGCAGTTTCTAAATGAGGCTGGTGAGGTTGTATCTGAAATAGATGCAGCTGTAGCTGATGACGATGACAGCCGAAGCGAAGGTTTAATGGACGTACACAATCTGCCGGCTGATTCGGGAATGATTTTTAAATTTGAGGATGAACAACCCAGAAGCTTCTGGATGGCCAATACCCCAATTTCTCTTGATATAATTTATGCCAACTCAGACTTTGAAATCGTACGCATTCACAGAAATACTCCACCTTACTCGCACGAAAATATACACTCGGAAGAACCTGCCATGTATGTGGTTGAGGTGAATGCCGGTTACACGCTCAGGTATGACATTACCGAAGGCATGTCTATACGGGTTACTGATTAAAACCTCAGGCAGGCTCTTCGGCATACTCTTCCATGAACGATTTAACCATTTTCACATTCTCGGGTGAACCTACAAAGATTGGTGTTCTCTGATGAATGGAGTGAGGCTCAATTTCCAAAATCCTTTTCTTGCCATCTATTGCCATACCTCCCGCCTGTTCAATAATAAAACTGTGCGGATTGCACTCATACATAAGCCTAAGTTTACCTTCAGGGTATTTTTTGCTTGAAGGGTAGATAAAAATCCCACCCTGCACCAATGTTCGGTGAAGGTCTGCTACCATTGACCCAATATATCTGGCGCTGTATGGGCGTCCTGTCTCGGCGTCATCTTTCTGGCAATATTTAATATACTTTTTCAGACCGGGCTCCCACGAGTTATAGCTCCCCTCATTAATACTGTAGATCCGGCCATGAGTTGGTATTTGATAATTGTCGTTTGAAAGAATAAACTCACCAATACTAGGGTCAAGTGTAAAGGCACTTACACCCATTCCGGTGGTATAGGCCATAATGGTACTGGATCCATACAGTACGTAGCCGGCAGCTACCTGACGCGTACCCGGCTGCAGTGCATCCTCTTCCACCAATTCCTTGCCAAATCTTGGCTGTCGCATGTAGATTGAGAAGATGCTTCCTATAGAAACATTTACATCAATATTGGAAGACCCATCAAGGGGGTCCAGGTAAACGATATATTTACCCCCCTCACTGTTCAGCTTTACAATGCCATCATTCTCTTCTGAAATCACCATACAGGTTATCAGGGAGCGGTCGAGTGCAGATATCAATTGCTGATCAGCGAACAAATCGAGCCGTTTAACCGACTCGCCATGTACGTTGGTAGATCCGTCATTACCTAAAATGTTCGTTATACCCGCCTTATTTACCTCTCTTGATATAATTTTAGCTGCAAGGCCGATATCCCTGAGAAGTTGTGAGAGTTCACCTGTAGCTCCCGGAAATCTATTCTGTGATTGGATAATATACTCATCCAGAGTAACCAGTTTTTTTGATTTAATTGTCATCCCAATACCTTTTTTGTTCTCTGATTTCAAATAGCTTGTACAGCACCATCATAACATACTGTATCTTTATGCTTCATTATAATGATCACTGACTCCTGAAAAAATTAGACTCTTCTAAAATCCTCAATCAGTATCAAATAATTGTCGTGCTTTAATTTAGGAGGATTCCCGGTTCATAATCAATTCAAAAAGCTCTTTTGATCTTTTTTTAAATTTATCCAAACTCCCCTCATTTTTAATAATGTAGTCGGCCAGGGGTTTAAGGGACTCAAAATCCGGTTGTTTGTTGATTCGGGCCTGGATCTCTTCCTCTTGCACCGAATCTCTCTTGCTAACTCTGTCTATTTGTTGCGACTTTGGACTTGTAACTAAAACCACAAGATCGAGCTCTTCAGGTCTGCCCTTGTTCAGCAACAAAGCGGCTTCTTTTACTATAATTTTTTCTCCGGCAGCTTCTGCCTTTGAACAGATCTTCTTAAAAGCCCGGGCCACGGCCGGATGAACAATTTCGTTCAACTCCTCAGCACGATTATTTTCAAATGCTTCCCTGATCAGATAGGGTTTATTGAGTGAGCCATCAGCACGGTAGGTTTCTTTGCCAAAAGTGTTAATGAGCTTTTTTCTTACGTCGGAGTTATTAACCATGAGATCCTTGGCAAGATCATCGGCATAAACTATCCTGGCGCCTAATTCCTCCCAAACTTTACAGAGCGTCGTTTTCCCGGAACCAATCCCCCCTGTAACACCGGCTACAATCATGCTATCTGTTCTGCGGTGTTGGCCAACAAATAGGCCTTCATAAATTCATCCAGGTCACCATCCATTACACCCTGAACATCTCCTGTTTCGTGGTTGGTGCGATGATCTTTCACCATGTTGTAGGGATGAAATACATAGGACCGAATCTGCGAGCCCCACTCATTACTTCCTTTAGAATCTTCGAGTTTCTGCTTCTCCCGTTCTTTTATTTTCTTTTCCAGTTCGTAAATCTTTGACTTCAGCATAACCATGGCTTTCTCACGGTTCTGCAGTTGTGATCTCTCCTGCTGGCATTCGGCAACTACACGTTCTTCTGTTCCATCGCTAAGTTTGCCGGTCCAAATTAAGCGAACACCTGTTTCAACTTTGTTCACATTTTGCCCGCCCGCTCCGCTTGCGTGAAATCTTTGCAGCTCTACATCCGATTCATTGATGTTTAGTTCAATCGTATCATCAATTACAGGTGAGACAAAAACCGAACTGAATGAAGTGTGCCTTCGTGCATTGCTGTCGAAGGGTGAAATACGAACAAGGCGGTGTACGCCGCTCTCTGATTTCAAATAGCCATAAGCATTCGGCCCGCTCACTTCAATCGTTGCGCTTTTCAGGCCGGCAACCTCGCCATCCTGATATTCAATAACCGAAACTTTAAATCCTTTTTTCTCGGCCCATCGGGTATGCATTCTGAACAGCATCTCTGCCCAATCCTGACTTTCTGTTCCGCCTGCGCCCGGATTGAACGTTACTATAGCGTCACGGTGATCATCGACATCACTGAGCATATTTTGGAGTTCCAAATCTTCCAGTTTTTTCCTGAAGCGTGCAATCTCGGTCTGAATTTCGTCAGAAACATCTTCACCTTCATCCAGAAACTGCTTGTAAACAAGAATACTATCGCGCAGTTCATCAAGATCATCCCAACTCTGAACAAGCTGTTTTTCATGATCCAGTTCTTTCATTATAGACTGGGCCCTATCGGGATCATTCCAAAGTTCAGGATCCTGAGTCTGATCCTGCAGTTCAATTACACGTACTTTTCTTTTATCGTAGTCAAAGATACCTCCTGAGCGAATCAAGACGCTCGAAGAGGGGTTTAAGTTTATCTAAATTAAAATGATCCATATATCGATTATCTATTAAAAAGTTTGGCTATTACAAAACCGACCAAAAGGCCACCGGCCAATGCGATTCCAACACCTGTCTCAGGGTTTTTCTTTACGTATTTTTTAGCGGTTTTATATTCGCTTCTGATGTCTTTTTGTATTTTATCGCTTTCATTTTTAAGCCTGTCCACATAGTTGTTATAGGCTTCATTTAAAGCTTTTTTTTCTTTTTGGATCGTTTCTTTGATCTCTTTTTCTGTTTTTTTTAAATCAACCATGGTTTCTCCTCTTTTTATTGAAAGTTGTTATTTTTAAAAATCTCCATTTTACGACAACTTAGCAACACTCTTTCCGGGAATATTAGCCTGATCTTTGTACTGTAACTCATAAAGCTTTTTGTAGATGCCATCAGGTTTTCTAATTAGCTGTTTATGAGGTCCGTTCTCCCTGATCTCGCCTTTATGCATTACCAGAATACGATCGGCATCCTGTATGGTTGAAAGCCTGTGAGCAATAACGATAGAAGTTCTGTCTTCCATCATTCGATTGCATGCTTTTGCCACAAGTTCTTCGGTTTCAGAGTCCACGCTTGAGGTTGCTTCGTCCAGGATCAGAATTTTCGGATCATACACCATGGCTCTAACAAAGCAGATAAGCTGTCTCTGCCCCATCGAGAGTGATGCTCCCCGTTCATTTAAAACGTAATCGTACCCTCCCGGAAGTTTTTTTATGAACTTATGGCACTCAACCTCTTTGGATGCCTTTATAACCTGTTCGCGGGTGATGTTATTGTTTCCCAGCGTGATGTTATTGAGTATGGACCCTGAAAAAAGGGCGTTATCCTGAAGAACAAGTCCGAACCGGGTTCGCAGATCTGTAAGGGAGAGATCTTTTATATCAATTCCGTCAAGAAGTATTTTCCCTTTCTCGATATCATAATATCTAAGCAATAAATTGATAATCGTGGTTTTTCCTGCGCCGGTGGCACCAACTATTGCAAGAATCTGACCGGGTTCAGCTTTAAAGGAGACGTCTTTTAAAATTAACTCATCATCTTTATTGTATCTGAACCAGACATTCTGAAATTCGATTGAGCCGGTTACTTCTTCAAGTTTCACCGGGTGCGGGTTCTCGATCACTTCATTTTCAGTATCCAGCACATCAAAGATTCGCTCTGAGGACGCGAGGGCCGATTGAAGCGTGTTATATTTTTCAGAAAGTCCCCGAATAGGATTGAAAAACTGTCTTACATATTGAATAAATGCCAAAAGAACGCCAAATGTAACCTGGTCCATGAGTGCCCTCGCACCTCCATACCATACAACCAGTGCCATTGCGAGGCTTGCCAGAACTTCAACAACCGGCCAAAATATTGAGAAATAAAAGATGGTTTGAATGTGAGCATCTTTATGCTCTTCATTGATTGATTCAAAATGATCTTTCTGTTTCTGCTCGCGATTAAACAGCTGCACGATCGCTATTCCGTTAATGTGCTCCTGCACAAAGGAGTTTAACCGCGCGATCTGATCCCGAACGTTCAGAAACGCCACCCTAACTTTTCCTTTAAACCAAAATGTAGAGTAGAATAGAATTGGCAGCACAAGAATTGCAATAATGGTGAGCTCCCAACTCATCATAAGCATGAAATAAAGAATGAAGAAGATCCTGAATAGATCCCCAATCATATTAACGATGCCATCACTCAGCAGTTCACTCAGCGCTTCAATATCACTGGTTGTTCGTGTAATGAGGCGGCCTATTGGGTTTTTGTCAAAAAACTGGACGTGAAGAGATTGAATCTTTGCAAAAACTGCGTTTCTAAGCCCGAACAAAGCACCCTGCCCAAACCATCTGGTGATATAGGTATTCGCTACCAGGATAATAAATTCACCTGCGAGGGCCAGCCCCAGCAGAGTAATAATCCAAAACAGACCATCAATATCTCCAATCGATATATAATCGTCTACGGCAATCTGCGTAAGTTTTGGACGAACTGTACCCAAAAAAGCAGCCGACAGAGTTAGCCCAATGGCCAGAACTGCCCACCATTTATAGGGTTCAAAAAAGTAATAAAGCCGTCGAATCAATATAGAATCGACGGCTTTAGAATCTTTGGCTTTACTCAAATTTACCTGTTTGTTTAGAACCTGTCGAAATCGTCAAAGGGTGTTCTGGGTGTAATGTGTTTTGGTGGTCTTGACGTTCCCTGATTGTGATCATTATTGTCTTGATCGCGTCTAGGGCTGTCTGATCGCTTTTTGCGTCGCTCAGGATACTCTTCCCTGCGGCTGCGGCTTCCGCCTCCACTTCCTCTGCTGCTGCTACTGCCTCTGTCGGAACTTCCGCGTGAAGGTGATCCTTTTCTTTTCCGGAATCGTTTTTGCTTATCGTCACTTCCGCGTTTAGAACGTGAAGATCCGCTGCTTTTGCCCTGGCTGTCATCAATCTCTTTGATGTAAACCTTCTGCTGTACAATACCCTTTTCCTGTGCAGGGTCTGTATAGATGGGTCGAAGCTCAGTGGCAAGCCATGCCGGGAAAAATTTCTCTCTCGCCTCGCGTAACAATACAAATGGATTTGTATATCTGGCGGAAAAGTGTCCAATTACAAGAAGCTTGGTTTGGGCTTCATTTGCAACCCTTGCAGCGTCAATAGAGGTTGAATGACCGGTTTCTGCGGCTTTATCGGCAAGGCTTTCGCTAAAAGTAGCCTCGTGGTAAAGAATATTGGTATTCATTGCCAGCTTTACAGAGTTCGGGCAGTACTTTGTATCGGTAATATATGCAAAGCTATCGCCGGGCCGAGGGTGTCCTACAATGTCGTACGACTTAATGATGGTTCCATCTTCAAGTTCCACATCTTCTCCGGCCTTGAGGGCTTTGTACTGAGCATCTTCCGAAATGCCTAATTTTTCAGCTTTAACCGCATCTACCTTTCCTGGCTTGTCTTTTTCCTGGAATCGGAAACCCATACAAAATTTCGTGTGATTAAGCGGCCTCACTTCTACATAATAGTCTTCGTGATCAATAACACGATCAACCTCAAAATCTTCACTTACTTCTTTGTAGTTGATCTTAAAGTTCAGATCGATATTAGCAAACTTGAAGTTCCATTCAACATATTTTTTTATGCCTTTTGGGCCAACAATCGTCAATGGTTTTTCCCGACGCTGCAGCTGCAGTGTGGAAAGCAATCCAATTAATCCCGAATAGTGATCTACATCAAAATGGGAAATAAAGATATTTTCTATCTTTGATCGTTTTAAGCCTGCCTGCAGCATTCGCATTTGAGCATTCTCACCGCAATCAAAAAGGTGAATTTCACCTTCGCGCCATAGGGCAACGGATGACAGGTGTCGTGTTGCTGTTGGAGTAGCGGATGCGACTCCTAGTGGTACAATAATCATAGTTTCTCCTGTAATGTTTTGGGGCTTTTGCCATTCAAACAAAAGATACCCGGTTTCTGAGATTAAATTTGAGCAAGTTCCTGTTCGAGTAGTTGTTTTTGGTACATTCGTGAATAAGATCCTTTTCTTTCGAGTAGTTCATTATGAGTACCCTCCTCAATTATTGAACCATCTTCAATATAAAAAATTGTATCAGCGTTTTTTACTGTAGAAATTCGATGCGAAATTGTTAGTGTCGTTTTGTCTTTTAATTGAGTATTCAGGTGTTTTAGGATCGCATCTTCAGTGTTTGTGTCAACCGCACTCAGCGAGTCATCCAGTATTACAATTTTTGGCTTCTTTATGAGTGCTCTTGCAATAGCGGTTCGCTGCTTTTGCCCCCCCGAAAGTGTAATGCCCCTTTCACCAACTATGGTCTCAAATTTTTTCTCAAAATCCAAAATATTGTCCAAAACCTGAGCGCTTTCTGCTGCTTCCTTAATTTCACTCATGCCGGCATGGTCAACGCCGAAGGCAATATTCTCTTTTATGGTTGTTGAAAATAGAAACGTTTCCTGGGGAACATATCCAATAATGCGTCTTAAAGTGGACAAATTCCAATCTTTAACATTCACTCCATCCACCAGAATGTCACCCTCTGTTGGGTCAAAAAGTCGCGGTATCAAATTTACAAGCGTTGTTTTTCCGGCTCCTGTTCGACCCACAAAAGCAACTGTGCTGCCGGATTTTATCCGAAAGTTGATATTTTTGAGAGCATATTCTGATGCTTCGGGGTATTTGAAGCTGATATTTTTAAAAACTATTTCACCCTTAGCTTCAGCCGGTTCAAAGGAACCGCTTTTATCCCTGATATCAATTGGCTCAGATAAAACGGCGTCAATTCTCTCCCATGAGGCCATCGATTTTTGGAACGTATTCACTGTATATCCCAAAGATGCCACAGGCCAGGTGAGGTAGGCCACATAAATCACAAATTCCGCAATATTACCTACCGTTATCAGGCCGTCAATAACCATTAAACCTCCCTGCCAAATCACAATAACTACAGAAACACCAATTAACAGATTCAGGGTTGGGTGAAATAGAGATTCAATCATGTCGAGTTTTAACTTTTTCCTTCGATACGAATCACTCTCTTTTTCAAAACGATTCTGCTCATGATCAAGACGGTTGTAGGCTTTTATCAGCCTGATGCTGCTAAAACTCTCCTGTGCACGTTCGGCCAGGTTTGAATACTGTTCCTGAATAATCAACTGGTATTTGTTAATAAAACCACTTACCCAATAGGCAAAGGCAGATAAAAATGGCAGTGGCAAGAGCGCCCAAAATGTTAATTGAGGGTTTACGATAATCATCATGGTGATAATGAACCCGGCCCTGGTAATGGTATTTAAGGTGTACATCAAAACCGGACCGAAATATTCTCTGACCCTTCCAACATCTTCGGTAGCCCTTACATAGATTTCACCGGATCTGTTAGAAGCAAAGAATCGCTGTGGCAGCTTGAGAAGTTTATCAATAACCTTGTTTCGGATGTCAAACTCGATTTTGCGTGAGCTAACAATCAGGGTCTGCCGGGTGGCAAAAAGGAGAATACCATAGAGAAGCACCGTACCTATGAGCAGAAGTGAATTAAACGCAAGAATTGCACCGGCTTCGCTTGAAAAGAGAATTTCATATACAGAATCGTATTGTCCGGCATACTCTTCTCCCAGAAGTTCCACTTCATCCATAGTTCTGCGGATGAGAACAGGAATCCAGATTAAAAAGAAATTTGAAGCCGTAAGAAAGAGGGCTCCAAGAAATATGATTCCTTTGTAATCCCGTAAATAACGATTCAATTTCTTCAGTGAATCCACTTTCGGGTAATTAATTGAGAATTAGATCAGTAAACCTTTCTAAGGCCTGATTCATTCAATTCACTGATCGCCAAACTTTTCAATCCAATGTTTTGCAAGATGATAACCCGACCTGTACGCAGCATCAAGATCATTACCCCCAAAATAGTCGCCAATTAATGCCAGGGGAGACTTCTCATCTTCAAGTTCTAGAAATGGTTCATTATATATGCTTATCGGACGGCTATACCGCCAAAAATGAAGCTCTTTCCACTCGGGTGTTGATGCCCAGCCTCCGGTGATGTTAGCAACTTCTTTTAGCAGTATTTCCGAAATCTGTTCCGGATCGGAATCCCGATGTGTTCTTGAGAATGAGTCTGAGGTATGAATAACCAGTGAGCACTTCTGTCCGTTATCGCGTTTTGTTGCTTCGTTGGAGATGAATTCGATCGGGCTGTTCCTGCACTGAATGCCCTCCCATTCCGGCACATCAACATCCTTTCCATAACCAAGCATGAATGAAAAAGCCGGTCGATAGTTGACTTCGTCGATGATACTGACAATTTTAAGAGTATTGATCTCATCAATGGTTGTATTCAAGAGCCCGTAGGCTTGAGGAGCCGGAGCAGCAATTATAACGGCATCTGCCTCAAATGTGCCGCTTGTTGTTAGGTTAATCATCCAGGTTCTCTTTTTTGAACGATTTTTACCAATATGAGTGAGCCCACCTGCCGTGGTTCCGGTTTTTACATCCACCCAGCGGCTTAAGGTACTTTCCTATTGAGTTCATTCCATTTAAAGAGGTGTATATAGCGCCAGTTTCTGAGTATGGATTTTTTGAGGCTAAATTATTGCCATTAAAAAAAAGAAATTTTTCTCCCCATAATTTAACAAGTTTCTTCTCCAGCAGTTCAGCAGTAAAAGATTGGAATTCCGGAGAGCGCGCTTCAAACCATGATACTCCGTGGTCCATCTTGTATGAGAGATCTTTGCCGGCATAGCGTGTTGCCATTCTTCCGCCAAGCCCTTTGCTTTTTTCTAAAATTGTAACTTCATGACCGGCTTTTGCCAAATGTCTGCCAGCCGTTAAACCGGCAATACCTGCACCAATAATCCCAATTACCATATTCTTGTTTAACTTTTTTCAATTATTTTTGAGGTCAGTAAGAAACTGAATTTAAAGAACTATTTACTCCGCTTCTTAAGTATTTTTTAATGACCTGTAAGAGCGCCGAATTTGCCGGGCACCGAAAACCTTAATTTAGATTGTATAGAGAGTTACAACCGGAGTTACAGCCTCTTTATCAAGCAGTGCAGGCCAATAGGCCACAATTTCACTTGCTTTTGGTCTGCCGCCGGCAAAACCTGTCACGCCGCTTGGGCCGGTCAAAATCAGCGGGGCTATCTCTTTGCCAAAACGGTCTAATGATTCTTTCGAATCACCATGTACTGAAATTCTGAGCTGTACTTCATTTAGTTCACTATTGTCTTTTTCAAGTACCGTTTGGTCTTCATTACATGCATTTAGTCCTACAAATTCAATATTTGTCTCTCTGAACTCAATACCCAATTTATCAGCCCGCTTTAAAAGCAGTTCACCCGCAACTTTGGCTTTCTTTAAGGCATCAGGCCAACAGTAAACTAACGTTGATGAGAGTTTAAAGCCGTCTATATAGCTTGCCGATATCTTATAGGTTGGGGTATGCGGTTTTCCCTTTATTCCCCACACTTTTACCCTGTCTTTGCCATCCTGTTTTAGCTGAACAGTGGTAAAATCGGCAATGCAATCCGGAGTGATATACTCTGCAGGATTGCCAATTTCATAGAGTAGCTGCTCTTTAACCGTCATTTCAGAAACCAACCCTCCGGTTCCTTCATGTTTAGTCACATAAAATGTGCCGTCAGGCAAGGCTTCGATGATGGGGAATCCCAGGTCCGTGAAATCTTCAATCTCTTCCCAGTCGGTGAAGTTACCTCCCGATACCTGACCACCACACTCGATAATATGACCGGCAATAGTACCCGTCGACATAAGGTCATAATCTTCGAAGTCCCATCCGAATTCATAAACCATTGGTGCAAGTGTTAAGCCGGTATCTGTAACCCGGCCCGTGATAACAATATCGGCCCCTTTCCTCAGTGCTTCTACAATAGGTTTACAGCCAAAATAGACGTTGGCACTTAAAAGTTCATCTTTGACCGTAGAGATAGGTTCGCCGGTTTCCATGTTGTTGAGCGTATGGCCGGCATCAATCAGTTTGTCAAGGCCGGGCAGAATATCGTCACCGTCTACTACGGCAATGTTAAGACCGGTAATACCTGCTTTTGCTGCAATCTCAAGAATAGCGTCTTTACAGGCTCTTGGGTTCACGCCACCCGCATTTGAAATTACCTTGATACCTCGGTCGCGGATATCTTCCATTATAGACTCTATCACATCCACGAAATCGCGAGCGTAACCATACTTCTCATTTCTCATGCGCTGTTTCTGCATAATCGACATCGTTACCTCGGCGAGGTAATCCATAACGAGATAATCAATTTCCCCTTTTTTTACCTGGTTTAAGGGTGCGTTGGGCAGATCGCCCCAAAATCCTTGTCCTGATGCAATACGAATTTTTTCTTTCACTAAATCTCCAATACAATTTTCAAATTTGAATAGGCTTGAATATCGTGATTTTATGTGAAGTTGTGAAACCGGGATATGATAAAGCTTATCAAATGTGATAATTTCCAAGATGAGTGTTCTCCACCAGCTCACGTTAGGTGCTCATTTCATTCACGTGGAGTGTTCGCAAGGCGAACGTTGAGTGTGCTTCGCACGTGAAGTACTCTCCGCAGGCGGATCATGTTAAGTGCTTACTTCGCCTACAGAGAAACTTATGTCAAATAAAAAATGCGTTTGGGCTATTTCACCTGTTCCATTCAAAAAAATCTGCTTACAAGTAGTTTACAGAGAGATTTGCTGAATGATTTAAAAAAAAATACCCATTCAGCTATCAACTGAATGGGTTTGATTTATCTCTTTCGTGATATGTGTTCTCATACTCTCAAGTAACGTAAATGCTCATACGTAACTTAAAAAAGCCATCGCACGGAAACACTGCATGAACATGTAGTATTGTGACGATATAGAGAATCAATCATATCAATTTCTGTTTAAACCCTTTAGCAACGGCCTGAGATCGTGAATTCACATGCAGTTTTTTATAAATATTTCGAATGTGGTATCTAACCCCGTCTTCCGAGAGGAATATGCTGCTGCCAATTGCCTGGTAAGACTTACCTGTGGAAAGCTCCTTTAAGATTTCCAATTCCCGGTCAGACAGCTTTACTTTATCAGCGCCTGTCTGTTTGGGCTGCATGAGCCGGATCACTTTTCGGGCAATTTCAGGCGTCATGGGTGAGCCTCCTTCCATAGCAGAGCGAATGGCGTTGCAAAGCTCTTCGGGTCCCGTTTTCTTTAGAAGGTAGCCAATTGCTCCTGCACAGATTGCGTCAAACACATGCTGGTTATCATCAAAAACACTGGCCATAATAACATTAACGCCGGGGTGATTCTCTTGTATGTAGCTTACCCCCTCAATCCCCGACATCCCCGGCAGTTCAATATCCATCAAAACGATATCGCTTCGTGAAATGGATGAATCCTCAAAAGCCAATTCACACGATCCGTAACTTCCAATTACACAAAAATCACTCTCTGTGTCCAGAACACTCTCCCAGCCTTCACGCATGTAAATGTTGTCTTCTACAATACTTATTTTAATCAAAGTACTTTCCATTTTCCTTCTTGGTTTTCAATAAATTAATGGATTTCAACCTTTGCAAACACTGCATAACTATGTCGACTTTATACAGGCAACGTGATTTTCCAGGATGTTCCTTTTTCTTTGTTCGAGCTTAATGTTGACCCGCCACCCAAATCGATAACTCTTTTCCGGATATTTCTCAAACCATTGCCGTTAAATTGATCATCGGGATTGAAACCCTCACCGTTATCACTTACAAGTATATGCAGTTCACTTCCATGAAATGTAAAAGAGATCTTTACATGTGAAGCGTTGGAGTGCCTGGCAATATTTGTTATGATCTCCTTGAAGATCAACCAGATATTTTGACGCAGCTCTATTCCAATCTTGCCTCTGTTTAGCTCCGGAAAAGAGAGATCATATGTAATATTTTTACTCTCAAGAAGGTCCGCGGCAAATCTTTTGCACTTGCTCAAAAGGGTTTCCCAATTATCGTGTTCCGGATTGATTGACCAGATAATATCGGACATTTTCTCCTTTGCATCACCTGCACTGCCGGATATAAGTCTTAAATAATGAGCAGCTTTATCACCATTTCTGTTCCTTTCAATAGCCTGGGTAAAAAATGTAATACTGCTCAGAGTAGCACTAACTTCATCATGCAGATCGCTGGCAATACGGTTTCGTACCTGTTGTATTTCAACAATTTTATTGATTCTATACCTGTGAATGAAGTAGAGCAGCCCTGAAATACCAACCACATAAATTAGATAAGCCCAAAGGGTTCTGTACCAGGGCGGAAAAATACGTATCGGAAGAATCGCAGCTTCGGTTACCAAACCTGTTCCGCTTCTTGCCCGAACCAGAAACCGATATCGTCCTTCACGGACCTGCGTGTAGTCTTTTTGTGATTCTGTACTCCAGGCAGACCACTCCTCATCAAAGCCCTCCAGTTTTACTTCATATTGGGTTTGATCAAATGAGCTGAAATCAGGAAAGCCAAATTCAATTCGAAAGTCATTCAGTTCGTAGGCCAATTCCAGATTGGTTTGCTCTGATCTTTCTCTGCTATAACCCTGGTACAATACAGAGTCGGATCTTGATATGACTCGACGAATTACCGGTGGCCGGGCTGTAATCTCCATTGATTGATTGTGATCGTAGTAGACCAACCCCTTGCTTCCTAAAAACCAGGCTTTACCATTACCGACAGGAACTATTGCATTACTGATGTTATCATCAATCCTGCCCGGTATGGCTTTGTGTATAGTAAAGGATCCATCATCCTGTTTTTCTGCAAACTGATACTCACGCCTTGATCTGATCCAGATATTCTCATAACTGTCTTTTTCAAGATGAAAAATCGAACTGGGCGCACCTTCTTCGTTTACCCTGCTCAGTTCTCCAAATCTGTTGTCTTCAACTACACTGTCCGTTTCCCTGTCAATCCGGTAAAGCCCCCTGGGAGTTCCAACCAGAACATCCTCGTTATCAATTACAAGCGTAATCATCCTGGTTCCGCCCCCTCTCCATCCTTCCGGCATTTCATATTCACGAATATCTGCATCACCTGTTTCCAGAAATCGGCGAATCTCGGTAAATGGAATATATACAAGAGATCCGGACGATGAACCAATCCAGAGATCCCCTGAACTATTTTGTACAATTTTTGCATTGCTCAAATCCAGTTCTGCAATAAAAGAACCCGCTTTGTAGGAGCCTTCATCCTTAACAATGGGAAACAGGCCCCTGCTGTTCACCGCATAAAAGAGAGACGGTTCTGCATCTGAAATAAACAGCCGGTCTATTATTGCCGGGAAGTTAAATACCGGTTCATTCGAAATGAGCGGGGTATACAACTTTCTGGTTGTGTATGAATAGATCAGGCTATCTGACTTCAGCAGAAATGATCTCTCTGAAGCAGATAGAATCTCTTTAAATTCAGGCTGCAACAAATCACTGTTTTCAGAACGGAATACACCATGTTGAGTACCAATAGTGATATTTCCATCTTCATAAATGAGCGACATTGGCAGACCTCTGTACCCGCTGCTTTCATTCACCACCCTGATGGGTAACCCGAAATCCAGACGGGAAATATGCTCAAGATGAGTAAGCCAAACAGTCCCATTTGCATCACTGAAGGAGCTGTAAACTGTATTTTCAGGAAGCAAACCGGAATCGTTAAATACACCCAGAATTGCACCATCTGAATTAAACCTTACAGCACCGGCGTTCAGCGTTCCTGCAATATAGCTGCCATCGGGTAATCTCTGGCATGTATAAGGGTAATGCCTGCTAAAAAAATCGGAAGCGTCGCTCTCAATACTTCTGATCTGTTCACCATTATAGGTAAACAACCCCTGATTCCGGACAGAGAACAGTATAGTTGATTCATTCACCGGCTGAACACAGTATATCCCGGTATACTCGAACTCTTCTGCTCCCGGAATCAGATTAAGCTTTCCGTCTTCGTAGATGGATAGCCCAAGCGAGTCGTTTGAAAATATTGTTTGATTAGCTTCGAATAATCGGAACACCCATACATCATCCCCTATTACTTTAATTTCTCCGTCACGGTAGTGAAATGAGTGGTTTATACCATTGAAAATGACGGAAGAATCTTGCCTGACTATTATATTTGTAACTGAACGAAACTGCCTGTACGATTCAGGAACCAGATGAATGAGGCTGTGATATGTAAGCCTGTCTACTGATTGATCTGTCTCCGTTTTGAAATACCCAAACTCTGATGCTCCGCCTACATAGATTCTGCCATCAGCTGCAGCGGCGACAGACCGGACTGATAGGCCCGGCATATCCGCTGTTTGCCATCGCGCACCATCATATATCGCGATGCCGCCACCCGTTCCAACAATAAGATTACCATTGCTGTCGCGGGTAATGGCCCAATTCTGAGGGTAGGTAGTAACCTGAAACAGATTCTGGGATTCTGTAAGTGGTTTTCCATCCATTAATGGAAATTCCACTTCAGATGACTGAGCGTATGAGTAACAGTTTAGTGTCACCAAAATAATGGTGACCAGGGCTTTTCGCCACAGCTTGAAGAGTTTAATGATCATAAAATAAGAGCCAGACCAATTAATATACCGGATAGATAATCAATTCAACTAATATTTGAAACTCTCTTGTAAATCTAACTCTTTAAAAAAAAGCAGACAGTTATGAAAAGTAATCTAAACAGGTTCATCTTCAGGCGGGATTACGATAATATCCTCTTTCTCATCCTCATCCTCATCCGCTTCTGATCTGAGTTCAACCGAATTATCCGGTTCAGCTTGGAAAATAACAACAATGTCGCGATTTGATTTATCTCTGCTTACAGCCTTTTCGGTTATTGTTTCCACTTTGTCACTCCCTTCGAGTTTGAGTGTGAAACCGTCAGGTTTATTGACGGTGAAAACCAGGGAGTATCTCTGAGCTTCCGGTTCCAGAGCCGTCTTCACCGGTTCCGAATTCCTGCCCCGAATCTCTTTTTCCCACTGTTTGATCCATCTCTCCTTTTCAAATGTGTAGTACTTTACACTGTAAGTAATTGCCAATTTTGTGATTAGAGTTCTCTTAGCCATTTTCTTAAATATTATTTTCAGATTTTATAAAGAATTATAAATAAAAGCCTAAACAATTGAACTGCCTGTTCATGCACTAACAGGCAGTTCTTTTCGACGCTCTACACCTGTAACACTCCTGTTTTGAATTCCGGGATCTCTGGGTTGTGATCGGCACATTCAATTGCTTTTGAAATTCTTCGGCGCGTGGATTCCGGATGTATGATTTCATCCACCCAGAGTCTTGCAGCGGCGTATCTGACATCAGTCTGTTTATCGTACCTGTTTTTAATCTTATTAAGCAGTTCAGCTTTATCGTCATCGCTCAGGCTTTCCCCCCTCTTCTCCAATGAAGAGACCTGTATCTGAGTTAATACTTTCGCCGCCTGAGTTCCCCCCATAACTGCAATTTGAGCCGTAGGCCATGCATAAATAAATCTTGGGTCGTACGCCTTACCGCACATGGCATAATTTCCCGCACCATAGCTGTTGCCAATAATTATTGTGATTTTTGGCACTACAGAGTTAGCAACGGCATTTACCATTTTTGCACCATCTTTAATAATGCCTCCGTGTTCGCTTCTTTTTCCAATCATAAAACCTGTTACATCCTGCAGAAAGAGGATGGGAACTCTCTTTTGGTTGCAATTCAGAATAAAACGGGCTGCTTTGTCAGCACTATCTGAGTAGATAACCCCGCCAATCTGCATCTCTCCCGATTTACTCTTAACTATTTTTCGCTGATTGGCTACAATGCCCACACTCCATCCATCTATACGGGCATACCCGGTTATAAGCGTTTGACCATATCCCTTTTTGTATTCTGTGAAACTTCCTGCATCTGTGATACTTTGAATTAGCTTGTATGAATCATATGGCGTGGTTCTGTCTTTTGGGAAACTCTTTAGCACCTCTTCAACCGATATTTCCGGTTCAACCGGGCTCTTTCTGTTGAAACCTGCTCTCTTGCGTGGCCCCATTTTACCCACAAGGTCGCGTATGGTCAGCAGGCATTCGGTATCATCTTTCATCTTATAATCCGTAACACCGCTAATCTCAGTATGAGTTGTAGCCCCGCCAAGGGTTTCATTGTCAATCTCTTCACCGATTGCAGCTTTCACCAGATAGCTTCCTGCTAAAAAAACGCTTCCGGTACCATCAACAATTAAAGCTTCATCACTCATAATGGGCAAATATGCCCCTCCGGCCACGCAACTACCCATTATGGCAGCAATTTGAGGTATCCCTTTTGCACTGATTACAGCATTATTTCTGAAAATTCTTCCAAAGTGCTCTTTATCCGGAAATATTTCATCCTGCATGGGAAGATAAACCCCGGCCGAATCGACCAGGTAGATAATGGGCAGATGATTCTCAATGGCAATCTCCTGCGCGCGTAAATTCTTTTTTGCTGACATTGGAAACCAAGCGCCTGCTTTTACTGTGGCGTCGTTCGCTACAATCATGCAGGTTTGTCCGTTCACCGTGCCTGTGCCTGTAATTACTCCTGCCGAGGGACAGCCTCCCTCGTCATTATACATGTCATATGCAGCCCAGAGCCCCAATTCATAGAAATCAGTGCCTTCGTCTGTCAAAAAGTTTATTCGTTCGCGGGCTGTCATTTTACCTTTTTTGTGCTCTTTTTCAATGCGCTTGGCACCTCCGCCCTTTAAAATAGTCTCTTCTTCCTTGCGCAATTTATTTAACAACTCGTCTAACCAATTTTCAGCCATGATATCTATATTGTTTTGAGTTTATTTTACGGGACTGATAATACCGATTGTATCGTTCACGTTCCAAGTATGAAATCATTTTATAAAATCCATCTATTCCTTCAGTCAAATAAAACAAATATGAAGAAATTATCTCTTCTTACTGCTATAATTATCGCCCTCTCTGTTTTGGATGCCGAGGCTCAACGACGAACAACCTATGAGTCTCTTGTTCAGAGAACCGATCAACCCTCCACATATATTGATCATCTTGTGATTCCAAAAAATGATTCAACAGGAGTGGCAGCATTTCTATTCCGCCTGGATTATGACTTTGTCCCTTTTTTGAGGAAACGCCCTAATATGACACCGCCCACGCCAGAAGATGAATATTTTGCACCTGTGCGAATGGGCCTTGAAGTATTTGAAGGAGCACTGCGTGAGTCAAGGCGGTCTTCACGCCAAACAGGGACTTCCGTTTATCGCGATACCTGGAGTGATACGGTTTGGGTGGCAACTTTTGATGAGACCAAATCCCGTTACAATCATGTAACAGGCTTTATGGATACAGAACTCAAAAAAGGATCTTATCACTTCGAACTTCAGCTGGGACGTGGTGAGTCCGTTCGGGAAATGGCATCACAAAGAAGAAACCTTACTGTACCTGATTACACATCAACTGAAACCAGCTCCATTTTTATTCTTAACAGTCTGGATATTTCCGATAACAAGATCTCTGCCGAACTTTTGAATTACGGAAATAATGTTCTTTACGGACAGGATTACAGCTTGCTTGTTCCCCTTCCACTTGAATCAGTAAACGAAAGTGATAGTTATCAGCTGAGCATTTACAGAGTCAGGTCCGGCAGAACGGATGAGACGGTGAGTAACGCCAGGTATACAGATGAGATCTCTTCAGAAGAGCTGATTAGCGCAACCTTATCAACAATTGCCAGAGAGGAGAACGGGATATACCTTCAACTGGAAGAAGATGAAGATGGCTTTCGGTACGCCTACTTCCGTGTTCCAAATGCAGAATTTGAAAACGCCAGGTATAAATTAGTCGTCAAGTCGGACAAGAGTGAAAAACCCATCGCAGAACGGGTCATAAATTCACAATGGATCGACATGCCGGTAAGCCTATACAATATTGATGTTGCTATTGAGATGTTAAAGTTTATCGTGAGCGACAGTGAACTGCGAAGGATAAATTCAGGATCAACAGCCGAAAGAGAACGAAAGTTCAGAGAGTTTTGGGCAGAAAGAGATCCCACACCCGATACCGAGTTCAATGAGCTGATGGCAGAGTATTATAGCCGTATTGACCACGCTTATCGCAATTTTTCATCCCTGCAAACACCGGGTTACGAAACAGATATGGGCAAAGCGTATATCTTATACGGCCAGCCTATCAACGTTGAGCGAAGGTTGCCAGCCAACAGGCCTGCCCGGGAAATCTGGCAGTATTCCGACCGTACTTTGATTTTCGAGGCAACCACGGGTTTTGGCGACTTTCGACTGGTAGCCGAAGAGTGACACATAGAGTAACTTTCACAACAATTTATTCAAACTTTTTCCAGCCGTTACAGTTTGCTATTTTTGCCACATGAATCCAACTATTGCAGTAAGCATGGGAGACTATAACGGTATTGGACCGGAAGTAGCTCTCAGGCATATATCTAAAATGACCTTCTCAGAATCTTCGCCTCTATTTATAGGCCATGAGTCTGTATTTAATTTTTATTCTGATATGCTGGGGTACCGCATCCCTTCCAGGATTATCACCGGCCCTGAGCAAATAGAACCGGGAATAGTGAACATCTGGAACAGTTCCGACGATGAAGAGATAGATATCATTCCCGGAATGAACTCAAAAAATGCCGGGGCTGCCGCCATGAAAGCCGTTGAAGCCGGTATCGATTTTTGCCTGAACGGCTATTGTGATGCCCTGGTAACCTCACCCATATCTAAAGAGGCTATTCATAAAGCCGGCTATGATGTTCCGGGGCATACAGAGTTTTTGGCAGAAAAAACATCCACTGATAATTATATGATGATTCTTGTTTCGGGTAACCTTCGCGTGGGGCTGGTTACCGGGCATATACCTGTTAAGGATGTATCTTCGAATATTAACTCTTCGCTCATTCTCAAACAGATACAAACACTTCACAAAAGTCTTAACCACGATTTTGGCATTATCGAACCCAAAATTGCTGTATTGGGTTTAAATCCCCATGCCGGTGACGGAGGTATTTTGGGCCGTGAAGAGATTGAGCTAATAAGCCCGGCGATNNGAAANGCCAACGCTGAAAACATCACGGCTGAAGGCCCTTTTCCTGNCGATGGCTTCTTTGGAAACAGGATGTATGAAAAATTTGATGCAATTTTAGCCATGTACCATGACCAGGGCTTAATACCGTTTAAAACCTTAAGTTTTGGAACAGGTGTGAATTTTACAGCAGGCCTTCCGATAATCAGAACCTCACCGGATCACGGTACAGCCTTTGGAATTGCGGGTATGAAGAAAGCTGATGGCCAATCCTTCACCGCCGCTTACAATCTGGCAGAAAAGATGGCTGTAAACCGGGCAAGGAGTGAGACCAATGGATGATAACATAAAGCTGCTGGAAAATTACTCTGTGCTTGCCGAAATCTACGATGATGTGATGTCGGATGTAGACTACGAAACCTGGACGGACTATATTGACGAGATTATCCTCACGCACAATCCTGAAACTCATGATGTACTTGAACTGGCGTGCGGCACAGGCACCATGGCCCTCTCCCTCGAAGAACTTGACTGCTACAATATTACAGCTACGGATGCCTCATCTCACATGATACGGATTGCCCGCCAGAAAGGTGATGAAGTAGAATCAGCAGTGCACTTTCAAACCATGAATTTTTTAAATCTGAACTTTGACCAGAAGTTCGATGTGGTATTTATGGTATTCGACAGCATTAATTACCTGCACAACCCTTCAGACATCATCGATCTGCACAACGAGGTAAAACAGGTGTTGAAGCCGGGAGGTATTTTTATTTACGACTTTACCACTCCCAGAAATTCACGCAAGGCGATCCGCTTTCTGAATAATGAACAGAAAAAGATCAATGAGTTTTATCGTTACCGCCGAAATAGTTCGTACAATCCAAANAANANAATNCACACAAATCAATTTTATATTGAAAAGACGGATCAATCGGGTGGTTCTGTTGTAGAAACCTACCACGAAGAGCATCAGCAAAAAATTTATACCCTCAGTGAAATTGAAACTCTTGTATCAAAAACCGATTTTAAAATCCTGGAAAGATATGATGGTTTTGAACTTAAACCGGCCCATTCCAAAAGCCTCAGAATAACTATGGTATTACAATGAGTGAAAACGGAGTTATAGAACTGCACAATGTTACAGTGGCATTCAACAATCTGAAAGTGCTCGACGGTATTAACTTTTCGCTTGGAACAGGTGAGTTTTGCTACGTGATTGGCCGGACAGGAGCCGGGAAAAGTTCATTTTTAAAATTGCTATACAGTGATATCCAGCCCGATGAAGGGATTATCAGGGTAGCCGATTATGAAGTTTCTACCATCAGCGACCGCCAGATACCCTTTCTGAGAAGACGCATTGGCATTGTGTTTCAGGATTTTCAACTCCTGCCTGACAGAAGCGTATTTGAGAATGTAGCCTTTGCGCTTCGGGTAACCGGGCAGAAAAAAAGGTTTATTAAAAATCGGGTACTTGAAGTTTTAGGCTTAGTCGGATTGAGCCATAAAAGAAACGCAATGCCCAATGATCTCTCAGGCGGTGAACAGCAGCGCGTGGTTATTGCCCGCGCCCTTGCCAATGAACCCCGTTTACTTCTTGCCGATGAACCCACCGGAAATCTCGACCCGGCCGCCAGCAGCTCGATCATGGAACTGTTGAAACAGATTAATAACCGGGGAATGGCCGTGCTGATGGTAACTCACGACTATGATATGGTAAGAAGACATCCCTTCAGAACCGTTCAAATCAAGGAAGGAAAGCTCAATGAGATCAACGTACTTTAAAAAAAAAGAGTAGCCCGGCTATCAACCGGGCTACTCTTCTACGTTGGCTTTTTCGGGGTACAAATGTAATATCCGGGTAGATATTACACTCAGTACTACGATTAAT
>SL_3KL_010_SEDDRAFT_10001056_pt1 | contig 24514 bp, 16 predicted proteins | sample SodLakKL_010_SED_2_FD_10381 | JGI IMG/M metagenome (IMG submission 10381) | reverse complement strand
CGCCTATACTTTTACCAATCTCACGAAGCACCCGGTAGTATAAGCTCGGCACCATCCACTCACCATAACGATGAATCGGTTCTAATCCATGAACCCGCAACAGAGAATGAAGTTCGGGATATGAGAAAGACCGCTCCCACCCGGCAAACCACTTTCCAATTGTAATCAATATATGCTTCATAATTGTGTACGGATGATATCTCTGTGGAACGTCAACCAGCAACAATCCGCCGGGTTTAAGCACCCGCACCTGTTCGTTGATCATACGGTCTGCTTCTGGTTTGCGGAAATGTTCGAGCAACCCCTGATGAAAAACAATATCGAACGTATTATCGCTGAACGGAAGGCAGAAAGTATCACCACCGATTGGATGTATGTTTGTATGGTGTGCTACCCTTTCCCTGATAAGCCGAAGCGATTCAAACGAGTAATCCAGTTGAAATACAGTTGCTCCAGCTTCTGCGAGCGGTAAACTGTCCCGTCCTGTTCCCGCACCAATTTCCAGCACAGAATACCCGGGTTGAAAACCGGCCATCTCTAAATTACGAGCTATTCGTTCCTCATTTGAGTATACTTCCCCGGCATGAGTTTTACTGCCCCAATATGAATCCCAATCATGCTTTGTCGATTCTTTTACCAATCGCTATTGCTCCTGCATCTCATCAGGGACAATTATCGTATCGGGAGCATCGACGTCCTCTTCATCTTCGTCAAGCATCAAACTTAATTGTTCAATTCGTTGTTGTGTAAACCTGACTACATCGGGATTATCGCTGTATGCCGATTGCAGTCGGGTGAGAATTTCACGCTCTTTTTCGTGTTCCTGACGGTCGCTGTACAAATTAAAGAGTATGATGTACGGATTGTTCATTGTTAACGGAGGTCTCGGTGATTCCTCGAGCTCATCTTCCATCTTTGCAATGAGATAATCGGTAAGTTCAAAGAATTTATCTTCTGCACCGGCACGCCGATAGAGATTTGCAACTTCATACGTCATGCCGGGACTTTCCTCGACACGTTCACGTGGAATAACATATTGCATACGGTCAAGTGTTTCAACCGTATAATTGTCGTCGTTCTCCTGATACTGGTAATGCATTGCAAGTTGAAGAAATGCATTCCTGTAATTTATGGTAAGGCGCCGGCTTTGCTCCTCGAGATGTACCGAAGGATCGTTCAGTCCTCTGAATTTGTAACCATACCGTGGTTCACGTGAAAATGTTTCGGGCTCATCAAACAAATTTATATGCAACGGTTCAAGACCTATCCGCGAACCGTATTGTTCTCTGTGCACCGGAATTATTCGCTGTACAAGTCCGTCCAATCGTAAATAATCATCAATACCAATTTTACTGCCATTATCCGGAATAGTAACTGCAAAATATACCGGGCGATCCCAACCCGATGATAAGACGATATCCCGTACCATAATATCCTGGACCCGGATCACCGGTATGTTATTAAACTCACGTGTGTTCGGCATTGTCCAACGAATTACTCCCTGTTCACGCACCTCAGGATCATCAATATCAAATTGATCATAGACATGGTCCGGTACAGATAATTCATATTCGCGAGGTTCAAACTGCATCGGGCGTATCCTGTCTATCTCGCTGTCACTTAAACTGATAGGAACCGGTTCTGCACCATGCGGACGTTGATGTTTCAACTGTTTTATGTACCACGGGGTATTTAATAAACTGAGATTTACCACACGGACGTCGGTTCGTATGCCCTCAACGTCCTGCAAATACCACAATGGAAATGTATCATTATCACCATTTGTGAACAGAATTGCATTTTCTTCCACACTTTGCAGAAGATTGTAACCGTAGTCCCACGCAACATAGTGACCGGTACGATCACGTTCACTCCAGTTAGTACTTACGAGATTGATCGGAGATGCAATAAATAAAATTACCGCACCGAGGCCGAGTCCGATTGTTTGTAATTTATTATCCCTGACATAATCCTGGATGGTTTCGAGCAGTGCGGACGCACCTATCCCTATCCAAAATGCAAAAATAAAGAATGATCCCGCATAAAAATAATCACGCTCGCGTGGCTGCGGTTCAGCCATATTGAATACAAATGCAAGAGCAAGTCCCGTTACAATGAAAAATGACAGGAACACCATTCCCCACTTCCAATCACGCCTGATATGATACCAGACCCCCAGTAATCCTAAAATGAATGGTAGTGCATAAAATCCTCTCCAATCGACTCCGGCATCCTGCCAGTCCCCCTCTTTACCGATAAAATTATGGCTGAGATAGCGGACATACATATGCCCGAACTGATACCGAAGCATATAATCAAAATCACTTGAATACTTCATATAATTTTGTTGATGCACCGGTTCGGGATTCCACCGGCGTTCGAACAATGGCGTCTCGCCATATTGTTCACGGTTGAGATACGATACAAGCGCATTCATGGTATCCGGCTGGTTCTGATTCATAGGCGTATTTGCGTTTGCACGAATCAATACCGAGGTGTATGTTGTAAACCCGAACATTACGAGCAGAAAAGCAAGCATCCCAAGATTCAGAAACTTCTTTTTGTTCTGAATGGAGTGATATAATCCATACAGGGCTGCAGCAACAATAAGCGGAGGAATAAGTTTTAAGAAACCGCTCTCTTGTATATCCACCACTCCACCAATAGTTAAATGACCGTCCAACATTGACGGAAACCATTTCACAATACCCGGATATATTATGAAAAACGCAGCTACTGCACCTAATCCAAACTTTATAAACGAGCCCCACTCCGGTTCAAACCGTCTGAAATAAATCATAAGGGCAACGGGGAATATTGCCAGTGCACTTAATAAGTGCACTCCAATTGAAATTCCAATCACATAGGCGCCGAGTAATAAATACCGTTCACTCCATGGTTCATCTGCATTCTCATACCATAATATACCCAGCCACACTACAAATGAGGTGAGGAATAAGCTGGCAGCGTAGGTTTCGGCTTCGGTGGCATTAAACCAGAACGTCTGACTCCATAGCAGCGATAAAGCCCCGATAACACCGCTGCCGTACGTTATAATTTTATCACCCACTGTTTCCGGTTTTCCCCGATAATACGTTATAACACGCGTAATCATCAGATAGAGCAGCAGCACGGTAAATGCACCGGATAACACTGAAATCGCATTTACACGGAAAGCAATATCTTCTGCAAACGGTATCATTGACATGACCCGTCCCATAAGAATAAACATTGGTGCACCCGGAGGATGCGGTACCTGTACCAGATACGACGCTGCAATTCGCTCACCGGGATCCCAGAAAGATACAGACGGGGATACGGTGGTAAATAACGTAATTAATGCTATCAGCAGCACGATGGCAGCAATGATTCTATTTTCTGTTATTAGATTCATATCTTTAAATTGAATTATTTGTATTGTCAAAAACTATTACATTAATTCCGATGCAATCCAGTCTGCATAGGCTTTCCCCGTTTTTGTAAGTCGTAAAAAGCCGTTATCGATTATCAAAAATCCCCGCTCTGAGAATAAGGAAATTTCCGATGTTTTCTGATCCAATAAATCTAAATTATAAAATTTTTTAATCTTTTTCAGGTCCACACCATTAGTCCGCAACCCGAGAAATATCTCCTCTTCAGCCCGTTGGTCATTGGTCAATATTTCTTCGCCCGCAATGGGTAGCACACCTTTTTGAATTTTTCGGGTATAGCCGTTGAGATTCTTTATATTCCAGTACCGTTTGCCATTGTAGAATGAATGAGCAGATGGCCCCAATCCAATATACTCGTGATACTCCCAATAGGTACGGTTATGCAAACATTCTTTTCCGGGGCGGGCATAGTTCGATATTTCATACTGGTTATATCCGGCAGCATCGAGTGTATCGATTGTCAGCTCATATAATTCTGCATCAAGCTCTTCTTCAATCGGTACGACTTCATTTCTTTTTACCATTGTATGGAGCGGTGTTCCCTCTTCGTACGTTAAACTATATGCTGAGATATGATCCGGACCGAGTTCTCTGGTACGGCGTAAATTATAAAACCATTGCTCACGTGAATGAGTAGGTAATGAAAACATCAGGTCAATGTTTATATTATCAAATCCAGCAATCCTGGCATTATGGTAACATTGTTCAGCATCTTCGACAGTATGAATACGGGTTAAAAACTCCAGATCATTAGGAACAAATGATTGCACTCCAAGACTCAATCTGTTCACACCGATGGACTTGTATTCCTTTAATTTTTTGATGTTGGCCGTACCGGGGTTTGTTTCAACAGTGAACTCAACGTCAGGTGCAACCGGGAATTCCCGATGTAATGCATCGGCAATTCCTCCGAGTTGTATTGGAGTCAATAACGACGGAGTACCTCCTCCGAAAAAAATTGAAGTAAACACCTGATTATCATCAATGGCATCTGCTACCATTGAAATTTCCTTTTGTAAATTATTCGCAAAAGAATGTATACCGTCAACCTGTTCTATTGAGTAAAAGTCACAATAGATACACTTGTGTTCACAGAACGGTATGTGCAGGTATAAACCTCTCATATTCATCACCGAATAAGTGTTCCGATTCTATCTGTTCGTATATTTCTAAAACGTGCCATATAGCTCGGGGTCCCCTCTTTATGCCATGACCAGTAAATCATCAGTGCTTTTCCGATTATTTTATCTTCCGGTACAAATCCCCAGAAGCGGCTGTCGAGACTATTATCCCTGTTGTCACCGAGGGTAAAATAATAATTTCTTTGTACTTCATAGTGTTCGGTAATTTCACCATTAATTTTTATTGATGCATCGGGGAGTACCTCGACAGATGCACCATCACGTTGGAGAAATACCTCCCAACGTTTAATGTTTTCATCTGTAATCGTTAATGTATCACCGCGCTTAGGTACGTAAATCGGTCCATAGTTATCTTCATTAAACGGCGCTCCTGTTGGGAAGATTCGCAGGTCGTTCCGCCCTTTTGGTTTCAAGGCACGGCTTGCATCCCGTTGAGTTGACAGCATTGGAAATGCTTCTCCGTTGACATACACTTTTCGATCACGAATCTTTACAGAATCACCAGGCAGGCCGATTGCCCGTTTAATATAATTCAGGTTATCTACCGGGTCGATTTCATCACGTTCACCGGGAAACTGAAAAACTATGACATCGCCTCTGTCCGGATTTTTAAATCCCGGTAAACGGACGTGCGGTATATTTATGCCTGTTAACGGCAATGTCCTCGGTGTACTCGGGCCGTATATAAATTTATTGACGAGGATATAATCACCTGCCATCAGCGTATTTTCCATTGATCCCGTCGGGATACGGTATGCATCGACAACAAATATTTTAATACAGAACGCAACAAGTATCGTAATGAGAATTACCTCAAGATACTCGCGCAGCAATGATTTTTTCTGTATGTTTATATTTTCGGTCATACCCTATCGAATTATTCGGCCAAACCTATCCCAGCGAATAGAACCAATTTTGCTGAATATATTTACAAATGGAATATGCGGATCCCACGATAAATAAACGATCATCGGTGATCCGATAAGCATATCATCTGCTATTAAACCAAAATACCTGCTATCAAGACTGTTATTACGATTATCACCGAGACCGAACATATAATCGCGTTGTACAACGTAGTAATCCGTTACCTCACCGTTTATCTCGATCGCACCGTCTGCGTGCATCTGTGCATCCGCACCCTCCCGTTGAATAAATACCTGCCAGCCGTCAAAATTATCTTCAGACAGGCGGAGCGTATCGCCTTCACCCGGGACGTATAACGGCCCGTAGTTATCTTCATTCCAGGGTTTACCTTTTGGAAAAATACGGGGATCAGCCTGATTATCCGGAAGCGGTGAACGGGCACTTGTCCGCATATATTGGGGTCGAGGTGCCTGCTCGCCATTCACATAGAGCACCCGGTCACGAATTTCAACAGTATCTCCCGACAAGGCAACAGCACGTTTTAAATAGTAATGAAATTCTTCCGGCTGCACCTCATCCCGCAGTCCCGGGAACTCAAATACGATAACATCCCCTTTTCGAACATCCCTGAACCCCGGTATTGTAAAATACGGAATACGGATATTTGTGTAAAAAATATGCCGCGGTGTTGATCCACCATATATAAATTTGTTCACAAAGAGGAAATCGCCCGCCAGAACCGTATCTTCCATCGAACCGGTGGGTACAACAAACGAGGCAAATACAAAGCTGTTCAATATAATAAATATCCCGAAAATGATTCCGGCCTCTTTTAAAAATTTCAAGACCGCTTGCCTGGGGTCACTCTTCTGTTGCTTGTCTTTTTTCTTCAACCGCTCACGAGGTTTCTTCTTCGATGCCATTATAGTTAGGACGTCTCCTGAATTATTATTGTTCCATTGATAATACAGCCAGAAATGCCTCCTGCGGCACTTCTATACGGCCAACTTGCTTCATGCGGCGCTTACCTTCTTTTTGCTTCTCAAGAAGTTTACGTTTTCGTGTAATATCGCCGCCGTAACATTTTGCCGTCACATTTTTTCGTAACGGTCGAACCGTTTCACGGGCTATAACCTTGTTACCGATAGCCGCCTGGATTACTACTTCAAACTGTTGTTTAGGAATTAATTCTTTCAACTTACTGCTCAGTTTTCGGCCCCATACATATGATTTTTCACGGTGAACGATAGACGATAAAGCGTCTACCGGATCACCGTTGAGCAATATATCGAGCTTGATGAGATCAGATTCACGATAATCAAGATAATCATAATCGAATGATGCGTAGCCGCGTGAAACTGATTTTAGTTTATCGTAAAAATCAAATATAATCTCCGACAACGGAAGCTCAAAATGAAGATTTGCCCGCTGCGGATCGAGATACGTTGTATTTATATAAATTCCCCGCCTGTCCATACAAAGCTGCATCAGATTTCCGACATATTCAGTGGGTGTGATAATTTCAGCACGTATAAACGGTTCCTCCACCCGATCGATCGTACCGGACGACGGCATACTCGCAGGATTATCGATAAACTGCTCTTCACCGTTGGTGAGAACAACTTTATACTCCACATTCGGAACCGTCGTGATGATCGTCTGATCGTATTCACGATCAAGCCGCTCCTGGATAATTTCCATATGAAGCAACCCGAGGAACCCGCATCTGAAACCAAACCCCAGCGCGTTCGAAGTTTCCGGTTCATACACAAGCGATGCATCGTTCATCTGGAGCTTCTCCAGCGAATCACGTAATCCCTCGAAATCTTCCATATTTGCCGGATAAACACCGCTGAAAACCATTGGCTTTACTTCTTTATAACCGGGCAGGGGTTCGTTTGCTTTATTCCGAAGTACGGTTATGGTATCGCCGACTTTGGTTTCGCGTACATCCTTAATTCCGGGTATAAGATATCCAACATCGCCTGCTTTTATGATTCCGGTTTTCTTTTTTGTTCTTTGCAATAAACCGATTTCTTCAGCTTCAAACTTTTTATCGTTATGAAACAGCATCATTTCTTCGTTCTCTTTGAACACGCCGTCAAATACACGGATGTAGCAAACTGCACCGCGATATGTGTCAAATACCGAATCGAAGATCAATGCTTTTGCGGGTGCATCGTCACTTCCGGTTGGCGGAGGAACACGTTGAATTACCCGTTCGAGTAATTCTTCTATACCGATGTTCGACTTAGCGCTGACTTCAAGAATTTCGTCATCGGTACAACCCATTAATTCTTTTAACTGACTCCGCACCACATCAATCTGTGCGTTTGGTAAATCAACTTTATTGATGACGGGAATTATCTCAAGATTGGCTTCGAGAGCAAGATAAAAGTTGCTGATTGTCTGTGCTTCAACACCCTGCGACGCATCGACAACAAGCAGTGCACCTTCACACGCGTTGAGCGATCGTGAAACTTCATATGTAAAATCAACATGCCCGGGAGTATCGATCAGGTTCAGCGTATAATCGGTTCCGTCCTTTGCCCGGTAGGTCATTTTGATCGCATGCATTTTGATGGTAATACCCCGTTCGCGTTCGAGCGGGTTATCGTCAAGGATTTGATCCATCATCTCACGCTCGGTGATCGTCCCGGTACGCTCCAGAAGACGGTCTGCAAGTGTCGATTTTCCGTGGTCTATGTGCGCAATAATACAAAAGTTGCGTATATGCTTCATCTCTGCAATCATCCAATCAAAAAATAAGCCTGCCATGCCGGGACAGGCTTCTGTGTAAATTCGGTAAATATTAAATATAGCACAATTTGGAGTGATTTTCAAGGAAGTTGCATGCAAACATTCCACCCACTTATTTCATTGAAATATGAAATATATTTTCCGCCACTATAGATTATTTATATTAATTACCATATATTACTCTCCCAAATGAGAGGGAATTGTAAAATAGCCTTATGTAAAACCCAACCGGATACATTCCCTTTCTATTCCCCGAATTACTTACTAATACAAGAGTACAGTGCCTATGAATGCACGGTTAGTGCTTGAGGATGGTTTAATGCTTGAGGGTAACCTTTACGGAGCAGTTAAAAATGCTATCGGCGAGGTAGTCTTCAACACTTCAATGACCGGGTATCAGGAAATCCTGACCGATCCGTCATACGCCGGGCAAATTGTAGTAATGACCTATCCCCATATCGGTAACTATGGAATCTCTGGTACTGATGCCGAAGCAGACCGTCCACATGTCGAAGGATTTATTGTCCGCGATTTCTCAGAATTACCGAGTAACTGGCGCTCTGAGCAATCCCTCAACGACTTTCTAATAGATTATAATGTACCGGTATTATCGGGAGTTGATACACGTTCAATCGTTCGCCATATCAGATCCAGGGGTGCAATGCGGGGAATGCTCACAATCTCAACCGATTCAACTGAAATATTACTGCAGAAAGTACGCCAATCCCCGTCAATTGTCGGCCTTGACCTTGTAAAGAGGGTGAGCCGTACCGGACCGGTAAAATTCCCTGCAAATAAAGCTGCCGGCCGTGCTCCCTACCATGTCGTAGCATATGATTTCGGCATGAAACAGAATATTATCCGCTCCCTAACTTCCACAGGATTTGATCTTACTGTAGTACCGGGTTATACTCAAGCCGAAGATGTACTCGCCTTAAATCCTGACGGCATTTTCCTTTCAAATGGGCCGGGCGACCCGGCCGCTGTCAGTTATGGAATTGATAACACGCGAAAACTTATCGGTAAAAAACCAATTTTCGGGATATGCCTTGGCCATCAAATCCTCGCCCTCGCTCTTGGTGGGAAAACTTTTAAATTGAAATTCGGTCACCGCGGCGGCAACCAACCGGTAAAAAATCTTATTACCGGTAAAATTGAAATTACTTCACATAATCACGGCTTTTCTGTTGATTTTGAATCACTTAACGAAGCAGAGATCGAGCTTACTCATGTAAATTTAAATGATCAGACGGTGGAGGGATTCCGTATGAGGAATCACCCTGCATTCTGTGTACAATACCATCCGGAAGCAGCTCCGGGACCACACGATTCAGCTTATCTGTTCGAAGATTTTTACAAATTAATTCAGGATACGAAAAGATAGTGGGAAAACGCACCGACATTCATACCATACTCGTTATTGGCAGCGGACCAATTGTAATCGGACAGGCGTGTGAATTTGATTATTCGGGAACTCAGGCCTGTAAAGCACTAAAAAGTGAGGGTTACCGCGTTGTATTGGTAAATTCAAATCCCGCAAGCATAATGACCGATCCGGATATTGCAGACCGTACGTATATTGAGCCTATGCTCCCCAAATATATCGAACGAATTATAGAATCTGAACGGCCTGACGCCGTGCTCCCCACAGTAGGTGGGCAAACAGCGCTTAATCTAACCATCGAGTTGGACAAATTAGGTATACTGAAAAAATACAACATTACGTTACTTGGTGCACAAATCGAAGCAGTTACTATCGCAGAAGACAGGCGTCTTTTCAAGGAGGCAATGCATGAAATCGGTTTGGAAACCCCGCGTTCGGGATTTGCGAATACAGAAAATGAAGCCCGTGATTTGCTCGATTATATTGGTTTACCGGCTATCATTCGCCCTTCCTTCACATTGGGAGGCAGCGGAGGCGGAATCGCGTACAATGCAGAGGAATACGAAGAGATTGTTCAACGGGGATTATCCCTATCCCCGATGAATGAGGTGCTTATCGAGGAATCCGTGATCGGCTGGAAAGAATACGAGCTTGAGGTAATGCGTGACAGGGCAGACAACTTTGTAGTTATCTGCTCAATTGAAAATTTCGATCCAATGGGAATACACACCGGCGATTCGATCACTGTTGCACCCGCGCAAACATTGAGTGATTATGAATATCAGCTTATGCGTGATGCGGCAAAAAGGATTATACGAAAAGTTGGTGTAGAAACCGGAGGGGCGAACATACAATTTGCCGTCAATCCGCAAAACGGTCGGCTCATTGTTATCGAAATGAATCCACGCGTCAGCAGAAGCTCGGCGCTCGCTTCAAAAGCTACAGGATTCCCGATTGCCAAGATTGCAGCGAAACTTGCCGTGGGTTATACCCTGGATGAGATTCCGAATGATATTACGCAGAAAACGCCTGCTTCATTTGAGCCATCTATTGATTATGTGGTAGTCAAAATTCCGAAGTGGAATTTTGAGAAATTCCCCGGAGCGGAAGCTATTCTCGGCACACAGATGAAATCGGTTGGAGAGGTAATGGCTCTCGGCAGTACATTCAAGCACGCGTTTATGAAAGCACTTCACTCTCTTGAATTCGATAAATCGCTCTCTCAATTTCGCGTCATTCCCGAACATCTATATCGGGAACTCCGGCATCCCGGACCAAACCGTCTCGCCTATTTGCGATATGCATTACTTAACGGTATGTCGATAGATGAATTGTATGAGATAACGGCAATTGATAAATGGTTTCTCCGGCATCTTTTTGAACTGTTTAATTTCTCACAAAATCTTGATCAGTTTACCGTAGACAGTATACCTATATTCGAGATCCGGAAAGCAAAGGAGTGGGGAATTTCAGACAGCCGGCTTGCACATCTATTGAAAAGCAATGAATTAACGATACGCCGGATTCGTAAAGAAAATGGCATACTTCCGACGTATAAGCATGTCGATACGTGTGCGGCTGAATTTGAATCCTATACACCCTACTTTTACTCGACATATGAAACGGAGAATGAAGTTGCTCCCGGTAATAAAAAGAAAATACTCATTCTCGGGAGCGGCCCAAACAGGATCGGACAGGGTATTGAGTTCGATTACTGTTGTTGCCATGCATCATTTGCGTTGAAAAACGACGGGTATGAAACGATAATGATAAACTGCAACCCGGAGACCGTTTCAACCGATTATGATACATCCGACCGGCTTTATTTTGAACCGCTCACGTTCGAAGATGTGATGAACATTATCGAACTTGAAAAGCCGGACGGAGTAATCGTGCAGTTTGGCGGACAAACACCGTTAAAATTGGCAACTCAACTTTATCGGGCGGGTGTTCCAATCATCGGTACATCGCCGGATTCGATCGACCTTGCCGAAGACCGGAAGCGATTCGGTGCATTCTTGGATAAACACGCGATTATTCACCCTGATGACGAGACAGCATTTTCCTTCGAAGAAGCACGAATGGTCGCGGCATCTATCGGGTATCCGGTACTGGTGCGTCCTTCATATGTGCTCGGCGGCCGTGCTATGCAAATCGTGTATGACGACGAATCGCTACAACGATATATGGAGCATGCAATCGATATTTCATCGGCTCATCCGGTATTGATTGACAAATACCTCGAGGATGCGTTTGAATACGATGTCGATGCTGTGGCCGACGGTAAAGACGTAATTATCGGCGGGATAATGCAGCATATTGAAGAAGCAGGAATACATTCGGGCGACAGTAGTTGTGTTCTCCCCCCTATCATGATCACCGAAGAGCAACTGAAGAACATACTGCGAACTACCAAGCTTATCGCCCGTGAACTCAAGGTAATTGGTCTGATGAATATTCAGTTTGCGATAAAAGACGGCGTTGTATACGTACTTGAGGTAAATCCGCGTGCGTCACGAACTGTGCCGTTTGTCAGCAAAGCAACCGGTATTCCTCTGGCCAAGATCGCAGCTCAGGTAATGGCGGGAAGATCGCTTGCATCACTTGGGTTACCCGACGATCTACCGGTAAAAAATTACCATGTGAAATCGCCGGTATTTCCTTTTAATAAATTTCAGGGAATTGATACGATACTCGGTCCGGAAATGAAATCCACCGGCGAAGTGATGGGAAGTGGTGAGACCTTCGGCGAAGCATTTCTGAAAGCGCAGGAAGCTGCCGGTATGCGTCTGCCGACTGCCGGGAAATTTTTTATCAGCGTAAACGACCGGGACAAAATTAAAGCACTGGATATAGCCCGGGAATTCCTCACGCTCGGCTTTTCTATTATTGCAACTAAAGGTACAGCAGAATATTTAAACAACCATGACGTACCAGCCGAATCCGTATACAAGGTAAACGAAGGCAGACCTAATGTTGTAGACCTGATAAAGAGCGGTAAAATACAAATAATACTAAATACACCGCTCGGTAAGGAATCATTCTTTGACGAGAAAGCAATCCGCCGCGCGGCAATACAATATAACATCCCTGCTATAACAACACTCTCGGCAGCTCTCGCAACAATCGGTGCAATAAAGGCACTGATGAAAGAAACCGAGAAATCGGTTACTGTGATGAGTCTGCAGGAGATGCATAACGAATAGATAAACCCATCAGGGAACTCCAGCAGGAATATTTATTTGGGAAATAAACACGCCAGACCCGAAACCCGTAAGGCCGGATCCGGCGTGGATTCGAGAGGACAATAATGACAAATAAGTAAAATCATTTTGCCATATCATTATTTTACTTAAGATTTTGGTTGCGGATTTACCGCTAAATTATTCTGAAATAATTCAACGTAGTAACGCCAGCACTTCGGTTTGCGCGGGTCCGGCAGTTACCATCACCTTCCGGTTTTTATCGACGAACACATCTATCTCACTCCGTATGCCGAATTTTCCGGGAAGGTAAATACCCGGCTCAATCGTGAAAGATGTCTCCGGAATGATCTCACGCAGATCACGTGTCTCAAGGTTATCAAGATGGGCACCGTTGTCGTGCATCTCCCTGCCGATACTGTGTCCTGTCCGGTGAATGAAGTATTTACCGTAACCGTGATTCTCAATGACCTTTCTTGCAACATCATCGACATCACAACCGCGAACCGTTTTTTTCTCATGCATGGTATTTTCCACAAATGTAAATGCTTTATCCCTCGCTTCGCGGACAATGTTGAATATCTTCGTATATTTTTCAGGAACTGAATCGCCGACATAACCGGTCCAGGTTATATCCGAGTATACACCGTCTTTTTCATCTTTTTTCGCCCATAGATCGATCAGAACAAAATCGCCCTTTTTGATTGGCGAGTTAATCTTTTTTGTGGGCTCATAATGGGGATTTGCGGCATTGGCGTTCACAGAACAATTTGGCGGATGACTATAAACATACTTGTGTCTTTTTAATTCTTTCTCGATAAATTGCTGGACGTCGTACTCGGTAACCTTCCGGCGTGCTTTTACCTGTCGACCGATGAAAGCAAATGCCTTATGCATGGTATCGAGACATACCCGCGCTACTTTTTTGTTCTCACGGAATTGCTTCGGCGACCATACCGCTTCAAATCGCTGCACAAGGTTTGCCGAACTAACTATTTTTACCTTCTGTCGTTTTACCAGTTCAACCATACCTGCATCGACTATCGACACATAAGGAATAGCATTTCGCGGTGAGTATTCCATAGCTATCGTCTCTGCATTGTTCAATAATTTACCAAGTTGCTCCTCGAGCGATCTCCACCCAACATATATTTTTCTATTGCCGGGAAGATGATCCAGATTATACTTCTCAATATTGTGTACAAGTTTTCGCGGATTCCCTCGACCGGGAATATAATAAAACATCCGGCGGGTGCAGTGCATATGTGACGGTACTTCCATCACGCCTTTTGCAAATGGATTCGAACCACGGAAATCATACAATAACCATCCGTCAATTCCTTCGGAACGAATTGCTTTTTGAATTCTTTGTATCTTTGATTTTAAGGATTGTTTTACCGGCATAATCTACCTTTAATTCTTGGGAAGTATTTAGGGTGAATTACTATCTATTAATGTACTGGTCTGATAAGGTAAAATCAAGGATTTGGTGGACTCATTCGTTTTCCTTTTGTATATTGGTCCGGTATGAGCAAACGATTGACCCGACAACAAATAAAGAAATTTCAAAAAACTATATACCGTTACTATCATGCGTGTGGACGTCATGACCTTCCCTGGCGCAAGACGAAAAGACCATATCATATTCTTGTCTCAGAGATAATGCTGCAACAGACACAGGTAGAACGTGTAATTCCGAAGTATAGACTCTTTTTGAAAACTTTTCCCTCGATTAAATCTTTAGCACAGGCACCATTGTCTGATGTTATCGCCGTCTGGCAGGGTTTAGGATACAATCGCCGGGCAGTCGCACTAAAAAAATCAGCCCGGTTGATCATCGATAATTATAATGGTCGCCTCCCCCGTTCGCCTGGAGCATTACAAAATCTTCCCGGAGTGGGACACGCCACCGCCTCGGCTGTTGCGGCATTCGCGTTTAATCAGCCAGTTTTGTTCATCGAGACTAACATCCGGACGGTTTATATTTATCACTTTTATCAAAGCAGAAAAAAAATCCACGATGATGATATATATCCGCTCCTTGAACAAACAATCGATACAGAAAATCCCCGCCAATGGTACTATGCCCTGATGGATTACGGTGTGTATTTAAAAAAGCGAAAAATCAAACTCAATGATCGCAGTGTACATTATACAAAGCAATCGCGATTTGAGGGATCTATCCGTCAGACGCGGGGTGAGATTATTCGGCTGCTTGCACAAAATGGCGGGATGACCAGAAAAGAAATTGGCCGGAAGTTAACTGCAACCCAACATAATATAACCGACATTTTGAAGCAATTAGAAAAGGACGGGCTGGTTCGTAAAACCGGGCGTACCTTCGTGATTGCGTAATCCAGCACTCTTAGGGCAAAATATAAAGATATAAAGAACCGGTCATTCACCGACTGGAATAGGCATATACCTCGCCCCGTATACTCACCTCCCTGTGTGAGGCACTTACTTTTACCATACAGTGCGAGCAATATTCTATCATCGGATTTCTCATCAACCATTCCTGCGGGATTGTATAATTGCAGTTTTTGCAAAAACCAATCTCCCCATTGACAAAACGGGCCATAGCATCCCGCACGTATACTACCGCTTCTGAATGTAACTGGTAAAATAGTTTACTGGCATGTAATCCGTAAATGAGACTTACCGCATCTTCAGCATCGCGGTCAATTAAACATCGGATACGCAGATCGTTTATAACTTCATCGAGTGTTTGGTGGCAGTATTTTTCAAGGATTTTACCTGCTTCCTGCAGTAATTTCTCTCCAAGCTGTTTTTTAATCCTGGTATGCATGACGCCGCCTCTCCTTTTCAGAATATCCTGCCGGCGACGATGTGATTTGCCGGCAGGAATATTTACAAATGAATTGTTTTTTTATATTAGATGGTCTCCCGCGTTTCAAGCAGTGCCTGCTCGATAGCGGTAGTGAAATCGTAAAGGTCATCCGGTATACGTGAAGTGATCAGATGCTCATCGCGAATGACAGATTCATCATAGTAATCTACTCCAGCTTCTTCGAGCTCTTCTTGTATACCTTCAAAACCGGTAGCAGTTTTTCCTGTCATCACACCTGCAGTAATGAGCACCTGCGGACCGTGACAGATAGCCGCGGTGATACCCTGCTGCTCGAAAAATGTCCGGGTAAATTCCACAACGTTATCGTGTTCACGAAGCCAGGCGGGCGATTCACCGCCTGGTATGATAAGCGCATCGAAATTTTCCGGCGTAACATCGTCGACCGATATTTGTATGTTAACAGTAAAATCACTGTTATAAGATCCAACCTCGCCGGGTTCTACACCGATTATGGTAACGGTAGCACCACGGCTTGTCAGATAGCCCATAGGTACAAATGTTTCACCATCATGAAATCCTTCACCCACTAAAAAAGCAACATGAAAATTAGTTAAATCATTTGCTTCATAATCGACGAGCTCTGTTTCCGGCACTTCACACCCGATAAATAAAACGAACAATCCTATTACTATCGAATAAGGAAGAATATTTATTCGCATACCATTAACACTCCTTCCTTGCAACTTCCTTTGACTGGTTAGAACAGATTTGGTTTAGATGAGTATCATACATCCGAAGTTTTACACAGGAATTCCCGTGTATAACCAAAACACAAGCGACGGCATAGAGTTCCCGTCAACAAGCTATTTTATGACGTTCAAGAATATTAGACTAAACCACCAACTATAAATAAGAATTCATAGTCTGAATTCCATATTATTAGATTAATTTATATATTGCCTAATAAATTTAAAAAACCTACATTGCCGTAATTTTAAATTGATGGTTTCGCTCGAAATAAACCAAACTGGGTAGCGACAGAATAGTGAATCAGATTATCAAAGGCATCTGCTCATTTAACGAGAAAGGAAAAACGCATGAGTGAATATGGAGTTCGTTCTCGGATAGGTCTGTTTGTAGGTCCGATCCTGTTCATTATTATTTACTTTATCCCTACTCCTGAAGGAATGAGTACAGAAGCGCAGCGAGTCGGAGCAATTGCCGCTTTGATGGCTGCTTGGTGGGTCAGCGAGGCATTACCAATCCCCGCCATCGCCCTAATACCTATCGCTTTTTTCCCTGTTTTTGACATAGCTTCATCACAGGCAGTAACCGATCAATATGCCAATCATATTATCTACCTATTTATGGGAGGATTTCTAATCGCGGTAACAATGGAACGATGGAATCTTCATAAACGGGTCGCACTAAATATTATCAATATAGTTGGCGTCGGGCCTGCCAAAATAATACTCGGTTTTATGGTCGCATCGGCATTTCTCTCAATGTGGATCAGCAACACTGCTACTGCCATGATGATGGTCCCTATTGGTCTTGCCGTCATAAAGCAAGCTCAGGATATCATTCGTGAACAAAAAATCTCCGGTGTCGATCCAAGTCCGTATAAATTTAATTTTGCAATTGCATTGATGCTTGGTATCGCTTACGCATGTTCTATCGGCGGTATCGGGACGATTATCGGCACACCACCGAATACAGTCTTCGTTGGTGTAGTAGAGAGTTTATTCGATCAACAGATCAGTTTTGTCGTGTGGATGATGTACGGTATTCCCTTATCCATCCTGATGCTCGGTATAACATGGATCTACCTCATTCGATTTGCGTATCCTCTTGAAATCAGAGAATTACCCGGCGGTAAGGAATTTATCCGCGAAGAAATTAAAAAACTTGGTCCAATTACAAAAGAGGAATTTCGTGTATTGCTTGTTTTTTCCGGCGTAGCACTTGCGTGGATAACCAGGGGATTTGTCGATATGGGGGAGGTCCATGACTCAACTATTGCAATATTCGGTGCGCTTTTATTATTCGCGATCCCTTCTGATTATAAAAAGGGAATTTTCCTTCTGGACTGGAAAACGGCAGTAAAAATTCCGTGGGGAATCATTATATTATTCGGGGGTGGTCTGGCAGTTGCTCATGGTTTCAGCGAGACCGGGCTTGCCGAATGGATAGCGCAACGTTTGACGGTTCTTGAAGGGCAGAATATTATAATTCTCCTGTTTGCTGTAACGGCGCTGACAATATTCCTTACCGAATTAACCTCTAATACTGCAACTGCAACAATGCTTATGCCTATATTAAGCAGTATGGCTATCGCGATGGCAATTCATCCGTATGGATTAATGGTAGCAGCTGCTATTGCAGCATCGTTTGCTTTTATGTTGCCGGTAGCAACACCTCCGAATGCAGTTGTCTTCGGCAGCAGCTTCATAACAATCCCGCATATGGCAAAGGCAGGTATCTGGTTAAATATTATCGGCATCATTATGGTAACCTTATTCTCATTCATAGCTATGCCGATTATATGGGGTGTTGATTTAACTGCACTGCCTGAATGGATATCAACAAATATTTTAAATAACAGTAATTAATTAATGAAAGGAATATTCTATGTCCGACAGAATTATCCGCTTGCTTATTGTTACTTGTTTCATTTGTATATGCATTACCTCAAACGTTAGTGCCCAGGGAGACATCCGGGTAGGCGGCTATGTTCAAACATGGATGATATTAAATCAGCAAGAGGAAATGGTCGGTGACGACCATGAGACATGGGGTTTTCGATTGAGGCGTGCGCGTCTGACAGCTCACTCTACTATTAGCGAAGTATTCAGCGCTGCAGCCTGGGTGGAGTTTTCCAGCCGCCCGGCTACTCTTCTGGATTTTATAGTTACCGCAAGATTCTCAAGAGAATTTACCGTTCGTGTCGGACAATACAGACCACCAAGTCAAATGTACAGTACCGCCCTTATTTCATCATCTAACCTGATATTTTACGAACGCTCTGCAATAGCATCACGCTTATCAGGCATTATGGGACACGATGCTTTCCGGGATATTGGTATAATGGCTATGGGAACCGCTGGACCGGTCTGGTATGGCTTTCACATCGGTAACGGTATGGGTAGATTTATGCAGGCAGGCACTAATATTTCATCACGCGATTTTGGCGGCGGATTATTCGGAGGACGTATCGATATCACAGCAATGGACGGATTGATACTCGGAGGTCACGTATCAACCAACCAGCAACGCAATGTCATAAGAGATGGCTCTGCCCCATATGATATTGATCGCACATCATATTCTATACGCATAGCTACTGATGCTCTGGGAATACCCGGTTTATATTCAATGCTGGAATTAGGCGGTGGAAACGTTGATGATACCGAGCAATTTGATTTTAACGGATATTACTTGCAAGCGGGATACCGGATAACTCCCGATTGGTCAGTGTTGGCACGATATGATTACTACAAAGAAGAGCATGTCAATGGAATATCAATAGATGAAGATACTATAACACTTGGTCTGCTTTATTTTTGGAGACAGAATAACCGTGAGGTAATTCGCATCGGTGCAAATTATGCGTTCGGCCACAGCGATCCGGGTAGTTTCAGCAGAAATATATTTCTGGTTTGGTTTCAATTCCGTTTTCTGCCTTTATGATTTCAAAGTAAAGCACCAATAAATTTCGAAACAGTGCAATCCTGAATCATGCCAAAGTATGATTCAGGATTGCAAATTACGTAACATTATCTCAAAATTTGCCCTCCTCCTATTATTTCATTAAATTGGTAAGATTAATTTGCTAAATCATGTGGTGTATAACCAATTATTTTGGAACAATTTACAGCGGAATACCGTCATATGTTAAGTAATACTCGCTGAAAATGTCAGGCTTGCCCGATATATCGGGAACAACTTGAGAAGTCTCAAGGGGTGGTTACTTTTTTCAGCGAGAACAAAGTAGAATTTAATTATTGATATGAAATATAAAAGATATCCTACCAGACGAAGGAATAGATCCTCAAAACGGACTAATAAACGGAATAAATATGTTCGCTTCACAAAATTTCGTGCAATTATTGCCTTTATAGTACTTTTCGGTTTTGGCTGGTACGGAATTTATATCGTATCAGAACTCCCTTCATTAAACCAGCTTGACAATCCCAGACCGGACTATGCATCGAAGGTATATTCCGCTGATGGTGTGCTTTTAGGTCAATATTCAATTGTCAACCGGAGCCAGATATCCATTGAAGAACTGCCGTCATATCTTATTAATGCTCTTATCGCATCGGAAGACCGGAAATTCTACCGGCACATGGGAATTGACATTGACCGCATCATTAAAGCCACGGTGAAAAATATTATAAGCTTCCGTATTCGTGAAGGTGCAAGCACCATCACGCAGCAAGTTGCACGGAATCTGTATCTCGACCACGAACAATCCATTACCCGAAAAATACGCGAAGCAATTACAGCTCTTCAGATCGAACGACGGTACTCTAAAGAGGAAATTCTGGAGCTATATTTCAACCTTGCCTATTTCGGCAATAGTTCATACGGCATTGCAGCAGCAGCAAATCGGTATTTCAACAAATCAGCCGATCAACTAACATTAAACGAATCGGCATTGCTGGTCGGAATATTGCCAAATCCCGTAATGTACGATCCTACCGTTCATCCCGACCGTGCAATGACCCGCAGAAATATCGTTTTGAACTCTATGAGTGAAATGGATTTCATATCCCCCTATGTAGCACGAAATGCTTCATCGCGTACTGTTGATGTAATCGATCGTACGACATTGACCGACTCAAATATCGCTCCGCACTTTGTTGAGCATGTTCGAAGGCAATTAGCAAATCTTTCAATTGAGTATGGCTTTGATATTTATCGCGACGGACTAACGATTCATACTACACTCGACAGCCGGATGCAGCGACACGCCAACCGTGCCGTTGAAGATCATCTCAAAACCGCGCAACATATGTTCAATCAGCGATGGTCGTGGAATAATCCACAACATCAGAGGATCTTACAGGCAGGTATTGAACGCGAGATTCGTAATCATCCTGCATTCCGTAATGCCGGAAGCGATAAAGAACGCGAATCTGTGCGCTCAGCGTTACTCACAAATGAACAATTCACAGACCTCATAAAACGCCGGCTTCAAACGATACAAACCGGATTCGTTGCAATAGACCCATCAACCGGGGAAATTAAAGCAATGGTCGGAGGATCAGACTACCGGCAAAACCGGCACGGATTAAACAGAGTAACCCAAAGCAGACGACAACCCGGGTCTGCTTTCAAACCATTCGTTTATACCGTCGCAATCGATAACGGCTACCCTCCTTCTTATCACTTGCCAAATGAACCTGTTGCCATCACGACTACCGACGGTACATTGTGGCAGCCAACGAACGTAGACGGTCTTACCGGCGGCGAGGTATCATTACGTGACGGTCTCTCGATGTCGATCAACATTGTTGCCGTCCGCACTATGATGGAGTTGGCTCCCATCACCGAGGTGATCGATAATGCACAACGGATGGGCATTACGTCACATCTCCAACCCTACGAATCTCTTTCACTCGGGACTTCGGAGGTCTCTCCACTCGAGTTAACTTCCGCCTATGGTGTTTTCGCAACAAACGGGACTCATGCAACTCCATATGCAATTTCAAGAATCGAGGATAGCGAAGGAAATATAATTGTATTCTTTGAACCCGATGTGAAACAAGCACTCAAACCCGAGACGGCATATATTATGACCGACATGCTTCGTGATGTAATTAAAAATGGTACAGGAAGAAGTGCCGGAGATATTATCGATTTTCCGGCTGCCGGGAAAACGGGTACCACACAGGGATATGCAGATGGATGGTTCATCGGGTACACACCCGACCTCGTTGCAGGTGTATGGGTAGGTTTTGATGACAGGCGTATAACACTGGGCAGCGTTGACGGGATGGGCTCCAGAAGTGCATTGCCGATATGGTCTCGATTTATGAGAAACACCTATGATGATACATCGGTTGGTTTTGAAGCAAGAGAATTTGAAATGCCTTCAGGGGTAATTCGCGCTGTAGTTTGTACTGAATCACAGCTTCTGGCAACTGACCGTTGTCCCGATCACACAGAAGAAGTTATGTTCGAAAATCATCTTCCGAATGAGTGCGATGAACATACTTCGTTCTTCCGCTCGGTGAAAAATTTCATCTCAAGAATATTTAAATAACTGATGTTACGCAAAATAGAAGATTTACCACATTAATGATTATTTTCGCTTTGCTCAAATGATTAAAAAACAATTGAAAATCCTAAGCACTAATTTCCTAAATCCCAAACAATTACCTAAATTCTAATGCTCTAATGTTCAAAACAGCACGAATCCCGGGTCTTTTGAAAATTTATGATTTGGTCATTTTCCCGCTGTACGGGATCCCGGTATATTAGAAAAAAGGTCTCACTTCCCTTTATGGTGAATAATTGTTATAGTTACATATCTAATTCACTTTAAATATGTCATCTCATAAAGGAAAGGAGACCTACAATGAGTATACAGAACGCACAAACAAAAGGCAAGCCCCAATTGGGCAAGCGGTTCACTATCGACGGCTATAAGAATGATCTACACAAGTACAATCATTACATTGCAGTTGATTGGCATCTAAAGAAGATGACCATCGCAAGAATGACCCGTAAGAATGACCCGTAAGAATAGGAATCCAATAGTAATTGATGCTCCATCAGATATTGCAGATCTCCAGGGATATCTGAAGAATCTAAAAGGAAAAATCATCCTCACTATTGAAGAGACCACTACTTCGCAGTGGCTGTATGTCGAGTTGCTTGAATATGTTGATCGGATTGTCATCTGTAATCCCCATCGAAATCGGCTCTTAGAGGATGGTCCCAAAAATGATAAAATCGATGCCGGGAAACTGTGTCAATTGCTCGGGGGCGGTCTGGTCAAGGAAGTATATCACACGACGGACGAGTTGTATAAGTTACGAAAACTTGAGAGAGCATATACCACACTGGTCAAATCCGGTGTTCGTCTCTCTAATCAGAAAGCAGCGCTCTATCGCGGCCTTGGGAAATCANATGCGAAAGAAGAGTTGATCGATGAAAAGACAGAAGTCTTTATTCTTGGACATATCAACAACGGTCTGGAATCGTATCGACAGATGAAAAAGAGCTATGAGTCTGAGATCAGGAAACTACGTCGGAAAAATCCCTTGCTGAGAAACCTCTGTGATTTACCAGGTATCAATACACTTTTGGCTTTTAGAATTGTGTCGATTGTCGTTGATGCCTATCGTTTCCCGACTGTTGGGCATTATCTTGTATACTGCGGATTGGTTAAGTACAAAAGAGAGAGCGGAGGGAAGAACTACGGGAAGCGAACACCCCGCTACAGCAGAACATTGAAATCGGTTTATAGGACAGCGACCGAAGTTGCTCTGTTGGGGAAGAAACCAATGAGAGACTATTACGATTACTTGCGTGAAAAAGGAGTTGCTCATCAGAATGCAAAGAATGCGGTAGCTCGGTATCTTGCGCGTGTCAGCTATGGGATGATGAAAAATGGTACAACGTATGAACCCTATCGATGGAGGAAGAAACAGTAACTAACCCAGGCATAATCGAATAGTTTTCTGTAGACTTAATCAACAATCCCGGAAGCAGTTCTTATGTATTGGGAGAGAGAGGTCACCATAGATGCGTGCACTCTCATCGCATATGGTGAGAAGATGTCATGATCCCGGTTTATACTGAAATTTACCGTAGACCCTACGTCATCGTTCTTTGTGACAAAAGGAGATCTCACATAGACGCATAGAAACTTTGTATATCGAAAATAAGAAGATCGGGTGAAGAAAGAACTTGCAGAACAACCAAACAATTAAGGAAACAGAAAATAACGGTCAATGCCTTACTCTAGTACAGGGAAGTGAGACCAAATGTAGGGCGACTGATTAAGAAAAATCTTTAGAGGATAGGAACGTCCCCTTGACATTTTTTTCTATAGACGCATCAATAATAGATATAATAATTTTGAGCGGGAGGATTTGTTTAGCATTGAGAGCTTAGGATTTAGAATTTATTATACTCAAATAGTGTTTTGCGCAACATCAGTTATTTAAAAACTCAATATCATAGTAACCACATCGCACTAATTTCCCTGGTTCATACGAACTAATCATTTATTCATCCCTTTGGACGATTGTATACGAGTTCAATTAGAACGACCTTATTAGTAGAGAATACGTTGAGTCACGGTAAAGAAAAAGCCGGTTCAGCTATTCAAAATGAAATTACGTGAATCTCATATTCACAATAAAACAGGAGGACACCATGAAACGAATTAATAAACAGGTTGCTATTTTGTCCACAATACTCATTGTAGTAGTTTTGATCGTCGCGGGATGCGCTTCGTCAGGTATGCAGCGATCGGAAAAAGCAACCACAACAATGCAAACAATGGACGACGAAATAAAATTAGTTGTCGTACAATTGGATGCAACCGGGGCGTCACTAAATGAACTTATGAAACCCGGACAATCGGACGTGAAGAAAGCGTTTGAGTTATATTCAGCAAATGTATCAAAAATGGAGAAGTTGGAGAAAGATTTTGCCAAACACGCCAAGGAAATGAAAACCCAAGGTGCCAATTATTTTGATGAATGGCAAAAGCAAGGTGACAAATACGAAAATCCTGAGATACAGGCGCTTAGTGAACAACGCCGAAGAGAACTTGGCGAGATATACGGAAAGATAGCTGAAAATAGTGTCGGTATGGATGAAGCATTCAAAGCGTATGTGTCGGACGTGAAAGAAATTCAATCGTTTCTTTCGAACGACTTGACATCAAAAGG
>SL_3KL_010_SEDDRAFT_10001055_pt1 | contig 24518 bp, 23 predicted proteins | sample SodLakKL_010_SED_2_FD_10381 | JGI IMG/M metagenome (IMG submission 10381) | reverse complement strand
GGATAGGGCAAGCCATGCTGCGATTCTTCATCGATCGGCCGATTTTCTCCTCGGTCATCTCGATCATCATCCTGCTGGCCGGCGGCGCGGCCTATGTCGCCCTGCCGGTGGAACAGTATCCGGATGTCGTGCCGCCCCAGGTCAGGGTCTCGGCGATGTTCCCGGGTGCCAGCGCGGAGGTGATCACCGAGTCGGTCGCCTCGGTCCTGGAGCAGGAGATCACCGGCGTCGACAACATGATCTTCATGGAATCGGTGGCCAGTGATGCCGGCACGCTGCGCATCACGGTTTCCTTCGCGATGGGCACCGATCCCGACCAGGCCACCATCAATGTCAACAACCGGGTCGGCTCGGCCCTACCGAGGCTGCCACTGGAGGTTCGTAACCTGGGTGTCAGAACGGAAGCGGTTTCGACTTCCATCCTGCTGGTGCCCGTGCTGTACTCCCCCAACGGCAGCTATGACGCGTTGTTTTTGAGCAACTACGCGGTCATTAACCTGCTCGATGAGCTCAATCGACTTCCCGGCGTCGGCGATGCTTCGTTGTTTGGTCCGCAGGACTATTCCATGCGGATCTGGACCAATCCGGACAAACTGGCCCAGTATGGCCTTTCGGTGTTCGACGTCATCAGCGCCATTCGCGAGCAGAACGTCCAGTTCGCCGCTGGCCGCATCGGTGGACAGCCGATCAGCGGCGATGATCATTACTTCACCTTCACCGTCGACGCGCCGCGCACCTTCTCGACCGCGGAAGAGTTCGAGGCCATCATCCTGCGGTCCGGCCAAGACGGCGAAATTCTCAGGCTGGGCGATGTCGCGCGCGCAGAGCTGGGGTCCCAATCCTATGATTTCGACGCGGTGTTCAACGGTCAACCGACCGCCCCGATCGGCATTTATCTGGCGCCAGGCGCCAATGCGCTGGATACGGCCAAACTGGTCAAGCAGAGCCTTGAGGAGGCGTCCCAACTGTTTCCCGCCGATCTGGCCTACACCATCGGCTATGACACCACTACCTTCATCGAACTGTCGATTCGGGAAGTGCTGATTTCGCTCGCTCTGGCCGTGTTACTTGTGGCGCTGTTTACCTACCTGTTCCTGCAGAACGTGCGCGCCACCCTGGTGCCCGTAGTGGCGATTCCTGTCTCACTGATCGGCACCTTCGCCGGCATGGCGGCATTCGGATTCTCGATCAACCTGTTGACCCTGTTTGGTCTGGTGCTGGCTATCGGCATCGTCGTCGACAATGCCATCATCGTGATGGAGAACGTCGAACGCCTGATGGCCGAAGAGGATCTGAGCGCTTATGACGCGTCGGTCAAGACCATGACCCAGGTCATCGGCGCCATCATCTCGTCCACGCTGGTGCTGGTCGCGGTGTTCGCGCCGGTTGCTTTCCTCGGCGGTCTGACCGGTGAGCTCTACCGACAATTCGCCGTCACCATCGCGGTGTCGATCGTGGTCTCCGGCGTGGTGTCGGTCACTTTGTCGCCGGCCATGTGCGCGCTGCTGCTGAAGAAGCGTCCGGAAAAGGTGGCCAAGCCTTTCGAGATTTTCAACAAGGGCTTCGATGCGACCACCAGCGGCTTCGTTAAGCTGGTTGGGGTCGTGCTCAGGCGACCGGCGCTCGGCCTGCTGTCATTCTTCGGCATTGCCGCGATTGCGGTGCTGCTGGTTTCACGACTGCCGGGTGGGCTGGTTCCGCAGGAGGACCAAGGCGTGCTCATGGTTGCTTACCAGCTGCCCCCGGGCTCGGCTCTACAGCAAACGATACAGTCGCGCGACGCGCTCAGCGATCAGGTGAGGGAGATCGAGGACGTCTATTCCCTCACCGCAGTCGCCGGCTTCGATCTTGTGGCCTTTGCCCTGCGCAGCAACGCCGGTGTCGGTTTCGTAGATCTCACTGACTGGAGCGAGCGACGACGACCTGATCAGCAGGCCTCTGCCATAGCCCGCCAGATCATTGCCAGGGGTTTCGGCATCGACACGGCCAACGTCATTGCTTTCCAGTTGCCGCCGATTCCCGGCCTGTCGCTGACCGGCGGCGTCGAGGGCTACCTGCAGATGACCGGTGACGTCGAGATCACCGAACTGGACGCGCGCGCCCGCAGGCTGGTCGCCGAGGCCAACCAGCGGCCGGAACTGATGAACGTGCGCTCGACCCTGGATGCGAGCATTCCGCGCTTCCGGGCCACCATCGACCGAGAGAAAGCCCGCTCGGCCGGGGTGCCGATCGCCCACGTGTTCCAGACCATGCAGGCGTCCTTCGGCTCGGCCTACGTCAACGACTTCGTCCTGGCCGGACGCAACTGGCAGGTCAACGTCTCCGCCGAGGGCGATTTCCGTCGCACCGCCGAAGGCCTGAACAACATCTTCGTGCGCTCGGTGCACGGCGAAATGCTGCCCCTGGCCTCCCTGATCGACCTGGAACTGGTCTCGGGCGCCGACGTGGTGAACCGCTTCAACAACAGCGCCGCGGCCTTCATCCTCGGCGACCCCGCCCCCGGCTACACCAGCGCCCAAGCCATGCAAGTGCTGGACGGTCTGGTCGATGAGCTGTTCGAGGACGGCCGCAACCGCATCGGCTGGATCGGAGAGGCTTTCCAGATCCAGGCCGCCGCCGGTACCGGGAACCTGGTGTTCGCTCTCGGCCTGGTCATGGTGTTCCTCATTCTTGCCGCCCAGTATGAACGCTGGACGCTGCCGATCGCCGTGTTGTCAGCGGTACCTTTCGGCATGCTGGGCGCGGCGCTAGCGGCCATGCTGCGGGGTTTGCCCAATGACATCTACTTCCAGGTCGGTCTTCTGGTACTGATCGGCCTGGCCGCCAAGAACGCCATCCTGATCGTCGAGTTCGCGGCCCAGAACCGGCGCGCCGGCATGGACCCGATCCAGGCGGCGCTGACTTCGGTCAGCCAGCGCTTCCGCGCTATCATGTTGACGGCCTCGACCTTCATAGCCGGCACCATGCCGCTGGTGCTGGCCACCGGTGCGGGCTCTGCCAGCCGCCAGGCGATCGGTGCCGTCGTTGTCGGTGGCATGATCTTCGCCAGCACCCTGGCCATGGTATACGTGCCACTGATCTTCAAGCTGTTCGAGGATCTCGCCGGTGGCAAAAAGGCCACTTCCGGCGACCTGAATCCTGCGGAGGCGACCGATGCCTGAGTTGCAAACCGCCCGCGTCGCCCTGGTAGTGCTCTGCCTATTCGGGCTGAGCGGATGCATGCTCGGTCCGAACTACCAGCGTCCGGACCTGGACCTGCCCGATGAGCGGGTCCATGCTCGCGAACTCAGCGCGGAGGAAATGGCCGACTGGGAAAACTGGTGGATCCGTTTCGAAGACCCGACCCTGAACCGGCTGATCGAGCAGGCCACCGCGGACAATCTCGAGCTGCGCCTGCAGATCCAGCGCATCTTCGAGGCGCGGGCGCGACTCGGGCTGGCCCGTGCCGGGCAGTTGCCGACCACGGTCGCTCAAGCCGAGGCCCTGCGGCAGCGCTCCCCCGGAGCCGCCTTCCCGTTCGACATTCCGACCTCGATCTCCAACCGCTTCACCGTGGCCGGCGCCCTGAGCTACGAGATTGACCTGTGGGGCCGTCTGGCCCGCGAGCGGGAAGCCACCGAGGCGTTGCTGGAGCAAAACCGATTCGGGCTCGAAGCCATCCGGCTGAACCTGATTACCGATGTGGTCACGACCTACTTCGCCCTGCGCGCGGCGGAAATGCAGGTGCGTGTCACCGAGCAGAACATCGAGGCCAACCGCGAAATCGTCCGTATCGAACAGATCCGATTCGAGGCCGGCCAGATCGACGAACTGGTGCTGCGCCAGGCCGAATCCCTGCTCGAGCTGACCCTCGTTCAATTGCCGGCTCGCCAGGATCAGGTCAATCGACTCGAGGGCGCGCTGGCCTTGCTGGTCGGGCTCACGGCTCAGGAACTGTTCGAGGAACTGAACTTCGACGGACCGCCGCTGGATCAGATCGCCTTCCCGGATCACGTGCCTGACAGCCTCCCGCTGGCCTTGCTGGAACGCCGGCCCGACATTCGCTCCGTCGAGCAGGCGCTGATCATGGCCAACGCGAGGATCGGTGTGGCCGAAGCGCTGCGTCTGCCGCAGGTCGGCCTGACCGGAACCATCGGCTACGTTGCCGCCGACGAAAGTGATCTCTTCAGCCGCGATGCCCGCGCCTGGAATCTCAACGCCTCTTTGTTCGGGCCTATTGTCGACTTCGGGCGTTCGAGGGCACGGGTCGATACAGCCATCGCGATCCGCGATCAGGTCGAGACCCAGTACGAAGCCACGGTACGCATCGCATTCAATGAGGTTCGCACCGCGCTGTTTTCGTTTGAGAGCACCCGCGAGCAGGTCGAGGCGAGCAAGCGCGCCCTGGCTTCCGTGCGCCGCACCGATGATCTGTCCACTATCCGCTACGAGGAAGGACTGATCAACTTCACTGACGTGCTGATCATTCGCCGCAATCTGTTCGATGCCGAGGTTCAGGTCGCAGCCGCCATTGGCAATCACCTGAGCGCGACGGCAACCCTGTTCAAGGCGCTCGGCGGCGGCTGGGACGGTGAGTCACTTCATCCCGCCCATCCCACTCACGCCGCTAGATGAAGAGCCCTCCATGCCAATGACGATCCATCATCGGTAAGCCTCATTCCAAGGAGAAGTCAGCCATGATTTCACGACCTGATTTGCGCTATCTGGCGCTGATCGCGATACTGCTCATTCTGGTCGGCTGCGCTGCCGGTCCGCAGCTGCGCTCCAACGCCGCTCCCGGGTACGACTTCTCGCAAGCCAGGACATTTGCCTTTTTCCCCGAACCCAGCACCAACCGAGCCGGCTATCACAGCATCGTCACCCAGCAGCTGANGTTCTCGAGCAAGGCGGGAAATGGAGCTTCGCGGTCTGGAGTTCGTTGACAATCCCGAAGCGGCCGATCTGCTGATCAATTTTCACACCCAACTGGACGACCGCATCCGCGTCAGAACGGTATCCGATCCCTGGGTCAATCAGCGCTTCTGGGATCACCGCAACGGCTGGTATCAGCCTTGGCCGGCTCACCGCAACTGGCCGCAACCGAGTACGCGTACCGAAGTCCAGCAAACAACCGAAGGCTCGCTGAATGTCGACATCATCGATGCTCGCAGCAACATGCTGGTATGGGAAGGAATCGCCACCCAGCGGGTGACCGCCCGCACCCTCAATGGTATCGGCCCGGCACTCGACATTGCCGTCCACGAGATCTTTTCCCGATTTCCGCTTCCCGTAATCGAAGCTCGCTGAACGAGACTGGACCTGACATCGTCGCCAAGGCCTGCCTTGGGCGTCCGGTCGCAACGGCACGGATGGATGCTTCTGTGACAATCGGGCAACCGGGTGCGCATACTGCAGGATCACTTGGCAACGTCTTTGGCGTCAAGGGTTCAGCGTGAGCCTGGAGTTGGCCATGATTCTGGGACTGTTGACAGTGGCGCTTCTGCTGTTCGGTCTCGGCCGTCCACGGGCGGATGCAGTCGGGCTATTGATGATAGTCGCCTTGCCCTTTACCGGGGTGCTTACGGTCAACGAGGCACTGGTCGGATTCGGCAACCCGAACATCGTTCTGATCGCAGCCATGTTCGTGATCGGCGAAGGACTGACCCGGGCAGGCGTTGCCCGGCGCCTGGGTGATCTGCTCATCCGCCATGCCGGCACCAGCGAAGCGAGGATTACCGCCTTGCTGATGCTGATTACAAGCGGACTCGGTTCGATCATGAGCAATACCGGAATCGTAGCGATCTTCATTCCGGTCGCCTTGCGCATCGCGGCCCGCGCAGGCATTCAACCGCGCAATATTCTGATGCCCATGGCATTCGCGGCAATGATCAGTGGCATGCTGACCCTGGTCGCAACCTCCTCCAATCTGGTCATCAATTACGAGCTCAACCGGGCCAGCGAGACCGGCTTCCACTTCTTCAGCTTTACTCCGATTGGCATGCCTATTCTGGTCCTGGCGATTGTCTACTGGCGACTGGCGCGGCGAGTCTTGCCCCAACTGGCGCCCGATCAGTCGGTGCGTGCCAAGCGCCCGAGGATGAGCGACTGGGTTGAACAGTACAAGCTCGCGCCGCGCGAATACCGGGCGCGGATTCGAGCCGGCTCGCCATTAGACGGCCTGCGGATCGACCAGATCAAGCTACCAGAAGGTGCGGATGTCCGAATCGTAGCGATTGAACGGCAGGCGCAATTTGCTCGCGAAATGGTCTATCCGAACCCGACCACGCTGCTGTCCGCCGGCGACGTGCTGCTGCTCGATCATGCGGTCCCGACCGAGAACATTGAGGCGCTGCTTGACCACTTTCGGCTCACGGCCCTGCCGCTGTCCGGCGTCTATTTCACAGACTACTCGCAAGGCGTGGGCATGGTCGAGGTGATCGTGCCGATGGAGTCGAGCCTGATCGGCAAGACCATCGCCAACTCCGACATTCGTAACCGTTTCAGGCTAACAGGCATCGGCCTGAGACGCGGCCGAACAGCCGTCGAACAAAAGGTTCACGATACGGTGCTCCAGGTTGGAGATACTCTGCTGCTGGCCGGACCCTGGTCGGCCATCCGCGAAGTGAACGCCGACTTGCATGAACTGGTGGTGTTGAATCTGCCGGCTGAGTTGGACGAGGAGCTGCCAGCCGCCGGCCGCGCGCCGCAGGCGCTGCTGGCCACCGCGATCACCGTTAGCCTGATGGTTTCCGGGGCTGTGCCCAACGTTCATGCTGCGCTGATCGGGTGCCTGCTCATGGGCCTGTTCCGTTGCATTGACCTGGAAAGCGCCTACCGGATCATCCACTGGCGGACACTGGTGATGATCGTCGGCATGATGCCCTTCGCACTCGCGCTGCAGCGCACCGGGGGGGTGGAACTGGCTGCGGAGAGTCTGATCGCGCTGGTCGGTAGCACGATTCCGCATGTCGCGCTGGCCGTGCTGTTCATNGTCACCGTTCTGCTGGGCATGTTCATGGCAGCGACNATCAGCGCGCTCCTGATGATCCCGGTCGCGCTGGCACTGGCCGAATCCCTGGCCCTGTCGCCCTACCCCTTCGCCATGATCGTCGCCCTGGCGGCGTCTTCTGCCTTCATGACACCGCTGAATCCAGTCAACGCGCTGATTGTCAACGCCGGCAACTACAGCTTCGGAGAGTTCATCCGAATGGGTTTCCCGCTGACTGTTCTGGTCCTTGTTGCGAGCATCCTCTTGGTGCCGGTATTTTTCCCGTTTTAGCTGCCTTGCCAAGAAGCGGTTATACGCGTTCGCACACCGGACTTTCCAGCGCCAGCGCTTGGTGCCGCCAGCGGCGGTGATGCCAGGACCAGAGTTCGGGATAGGCTCGAATCTGATCCTCCATTAGGACAACCAACTGCCGGAGTGCCTCAGCATCGTCCTCGGCCAGCATCACGGGCTTTCGCACACGGAATAGCCAGACCGGCTCTGCGGCTTCCGGCAGCACCGGAATCAGGGGTACGACACTGCGTCGGACCAGTCGGATTACGCCATCCGGCATATACAACTGCTTGCCGAGAAACATGACCTCGTGCCCATGATTCTTGCTGCCTTGATCCATCAACACATAAACCAGCTTTCCTTCCCGCAAGGCTTTGAACATGCGCCGACTGCCAGCTGCCGGGTTGGCTTGCTCCAAATGGATTGGCTCCAGTCCCAGCCGCCCGAGCACCCGTCCCAGGAAGCCAGTGGCCATCTTTCGGGATTCGCGATAGGCAACGCTCACCGGCAGTCCAGCCCGCGCGAGCGCAGCCGCCATCAGGATCCCGTTGCCCATATGCATGCCAAGCAGTACGGCGCCGCGGCCGGCGTCACTCAATAGCCTGAGATCTTCTACGTTCTCGACTTCACAGCCGTCGATCATCTTGTCAACCTTGGTCCACGGCAGTGACAATGCAAACACTTCCAAAACGGCGCGATCATTGACTCGACATGCGTCGGTTAGCAGCCGTTCCGCGTCCGCGCGATCACGATCGAGTACCACCGCCACGTCGTCGACCAGGCGCGGACAGGCCAGGCGGGTCAGCCTGCGGTTCAGTCGACCGACAGCACTTCCTACCCTGCGCACAGCTTTCGGGCCAAAGCACATGGCGCTGGCGGCGATCAGCCAAAGGGTGCCGAAAGTGACTTTGCGGCCCAGGCGCCGCAGTCTTTTACGGAAGGCGGCCAAGGACAACGATGCATGCTGGCCGACTGCGCTGATCGGCGATGGTTAGTCGGAGATCAGACGAGACCGACCATGCAACGCGCTCCGCCATCAATCCGTATTGCCTTTCGATTCCCGATCGGCAAAACCGGGGCGCGCGCTGCGCGCTGCCGACTCACGCCGGGATACGGTCTTCTTCTTGCGCACGCCGGAGACCTGGGTGCTTATCCCATCGGTGTAGAGGTGTACGTCGCGCTGCGGAAATGGAATCGAGATACCTTCAGCATCGAAACGAAGCTTGATCTCGCGCGTCAGTGACCACAGGGCCGGCCAGTAGTCCTCTGTCCTGACCCAGCCCTTGACCATCATTGTCACGGCGGAATCCTTCATCTCGCCCATGTGCACGTTCGGCTGCGGCGAAGACAGGACCATTTCATGCTCGTCAAGAATGTCCATGAGCACCCGTTCGACCTTCTTCAGGTCTTCGGTGTAAGCGAATGAGACCTCCACATCCACGCGACGGACGCGGCTGGCGGTGAAATTGATGATCGTATCGCTCCAGATCATCTTGTTCGGTACGATCAGCACCTTGTTGTCGAAAGTATTGATGGTGGTTGCGACCAGATTCATCTTCTTGACCTTGCCTGCAGCGCCGGTGATCTGGATGTGGTCGTCCACGTCGTACGGGCGATAGGCGAGAATCATGGCCCCGCTGGCCAAGTTGGAAAGGGAGTCTTGCAGCGCCAATCCGAGCAGGATGCCGGCCAGGCCAAAGCCCGCCAGCAGTGGGGTCACCGAGACGCCCAGAGTACTCAGCGCCAGGATCAGGCCGGCCACGACAACAGCCACCCATGAAACCGGCACCAACACCGCGGCCGCCAGTCGATTGAAGTTGACTGCCTCGGTCAGGGCGGTCACCCCCTTGCGCACGTAGCGAGCGATCAGCAGGGCCACACCAACGATCACGAGGAAGATCAAGCTGCGGAAAAGAAAGTTCGGGCCGCTGCGAACCACGGTGCGCTGAGCTCGTTCGAACTGATCCCCCAGGATGCTGAAGAACACCTGGCGTTCCAACAACTCGATACCGATCAAACCACGCTGTTGGAGCAGTAGACTGCGCTGCTCGGTCGAGTCCAGGTTTAGACGATTCATCATTCCAATGATCGACTCGAGATTGGTCAAGCTGCGCGAATGCTTGCGGCGGATCGCTTGCTGCGCGCGCTCCAGCTCCGAGTTCAAAGGATCCTCCGCGCGGCGATTGCGCAGCTCGGCCAAGGTCTGGGCGTCCAACCTGATCTGCCCGATCAGGCGCTCGGCATAGCGTTCGACCGTCCGCTCGACTTGACTCTGGATATCTTCGGCCGGTAACTGAAGTTGGGCGGCCAGTTCAGGGTCCAGGGCCAGGCGGCGACGGGCCTCCAGATGATCAATCAGCGACTCCGCGTAGGCAAAGCGCAGACGGGTCTGTTCCTGTATGAAGGCCTCGGCTATCGCGCCTGCCGTGGTTTCCTCGAACTCGCTGATGTCGAACCGGGCCTCGGAGATGCGCTGGTCGATCTGGCGCACGCGCATCAAGGCCATCTCGAGAGTCCAGTCGACATAAGCAATCAACTGGTCGCGTTGGCTCTGGCGAATCTCATAGGTTAGTTCTTGCCCGGCCAGTTCGAACGCGAAACGGTTGATGCGATCCAGCAGGTTGCGCAGACGCTGATCGATTCGGAAGCGAAAGGCGTCTCGGTCCCACTCCGGCGCGCGATCAAGGTCCTCGAACAGGTTCTGAATTCTGCGCACTTCCAGATCGATTTCGGCCAGCCCCCCGGTGGGGCTGATGAGGGCCGTTTCGCGCGGTGGGGACTGGACTCTCTCATCGTCATGATTCGAATCACTGGCTTGCGCAAAAGCCGCCAGGCACAGCAAGAGCGCGAATAGCCCGGAGCACCCGCGGCGTCGCCCTTTCGACACAAGGAGAGTATTGGGTCGGCAGCGAGACTGGGTCATGACGTTCAGATCTGGTATCGAGCACTGGGAGACCTTGCTCGGAAGGAGCCGGCCGCGCAGGGCTGACAGCCGCTCGAAATGCAAACGAATTCGTGAGCGGGGAGGTTGACCGCTGACGGTGGGCCAGAGCGGGAGTCGGCGTCGCATTCGTAACTGGATCCCATCAAGTCATTCATGCCTATCCTAAATTGATGGGCTCAAGGAGCGAAATGCTCAGCGCTGGCCTGCCTTTGGTCTCCTCGGTTGCCGACGGTGCATACACGACAGGATGCGTCAGACGGGCTTCAAGTGGGTGGAAGACCTTTCACAGGAAGGTTCTGATGCAATTGCTGGCCAATTCCGCCCAGGGTGTGTGGTCAAAGCCCGTCTGCATGGCCGCCAGCCTACAGGTCGAGCCGCGTGATGCGGGCCCCGTCCAGAGAGACCCCGGCCATCAGGCCGCGATTGGATAGCACGAAGCCGATGACCGGCTGCTGCGCCGTTTGCGTGGTGACCTGCGCGCTGGCGCCGGTGGTCAGCAGCGTTACGGAGGCATCGGCGCCAGCCGTCCAGCCTCTGCTGGACTCGAAGCGTTCAAGAGCCTCGTCGGTCATGAAGAGCAGAAACATCGCGGTCGACTGAACGCCGGCCTGGAAGCCGAAGGACCCTTGCGTGGTGGCGTGGTAACTCCTCGTGACACCATTGACCCTCAGCGCACCGCTCCCACGTGCTGCGGCGATCATGAATCCGCCCCCAAGAACGTCCGGAAACACCAGTACCCCTCGCGCCTGCTCTGCCAGCTCGCGGGAACCGCTCACCTCCCGAAACAGGGTTACCAGAGCCTGGTCGACCCCTTCATCGATGGCCGTGCGCCGTTCATCGGGGCTGGCCCTGCTGCCGCTGGTTGTCGTGCAGCCGGAAACCAGGATCGAACCGATCACTACCAGCAGGGCCAAAAGTGAGAAGCTTTTCTTGAACATGTTGAAAGCTCTGGGTTATCGTCTGAAATCATCGGTCGCATCGGTTTGATGCTATCCGGGGTCCATGCCTAAGGCGCGCCCGCTCGGTAAAGCAAGCCGAAATTGATCAACAGCATGTCCGTGTCGTGAAACCGGGTGCGGGTATCGTGGCTGCCCCAAAGGACACTGGCCACAGCCTGCCAGCCGGTGCCTAGGGCGGGTAGCGGGACAAAAACCGATGTGTCCAGCACGAACTGATCAGCGTCGGTTTTCACGCCGAAAATCGGATTGCGTTCATCACGATTGCCTTGTCCGAAGCCGATGTTGCTGGCCACGGTATAGCGCGGCGTCAGATAAATGTGGCTGAGCTGCAACCAGTAGGAGTCGCCTGCCATGGCGTCCCCGTCCCGGTCGTCGATGGTATAACGCAGCCTCGGGCGGACCAGATGATTGCGATCGACACCAAGTCGAAACAGGTAGGAAACGTCGAAACTGTACTGATCTCCGTCGCGACGGAGCAAGTCCTGGCAGCTTGCGTCGCAGGGAACGCTGATCACGCCCAGGCCGCTGCGCTCCGTATCGATGGAAATGTCGCGATACGAAAAGGTGACGTCGAAAGCCGACCCCATCACCCGGCTCCACTGCAGGCGCAGGCCGGAAGCATCGCGATTCGTTCTTTCGCGGGCCACGCCCTCGGCGTAGGGGTCTTCCCAGACCTTGGCTTGAACACCATTTAACAGCAAGCCAGTCTGGAGAATCCCGTTGGCCCCGATGTCCTTGCGCAGCCCAAGCTGGGTCACACCGTCCAGTGTGACGGCATCTTCAAGGGAGGTGCCGAAGAAAGCCTGCCAACCCCCATGGAATGTGTAGGTGAGCTCGCCGGTGAGAAGTGGAAAGAAACTGTTGTCGCTGGACGGTCTGCTGTCGAGTGAGTTGATCTGATCTTTCCCGAGGTCAAAAAGGCGCGTTCCTGCGACCAGGTTGCTGCGCAGGCTGGCATGGCCAATGCCGGCGACGTAGAAACCACCCCAGCCGGGGGTTTCGGGAATCGGCTCCGCAGACATGACCGATGCAGATAGTGCAATACCCACCAAAGCTGCCGGGAGCCGCTGCCGCGCGGACGCTGTCATGTCAGATTCTCTATCGCAGCACCGAAGGGCAACATCGAGAGCTCGCTCAAATGCGGCGGCCGAGTCATGGCGGAAGGCTTATCGTGACAAATAAACGGTTGCATCAAGGGTTTCTGGCAGCGCGAAAATGGTCGCGTCACAGGTAGTATTGATCAAACAATCAACCGGGTCACTAAGGGAACCCCTGAAGTCGATTTGTTTTGCCCTCCGGGCGAAATGCTCGTCCGGTTTTGATCAGGGTGTGGCGATCGAGCGATTCAGCCGGCTTGATTTTGTTGAGCAACAAAACCGGCGGACCGAAGTCCGCCGGTTTGGGTTGGATCAGCCGCCCCGAGACGACTGGCGGCAAAGAAACATCTGTCGAGCACCTGGCTGAGGCCGGCAAGCAGCTGCCCGCCCATGTGCGGCAGGCATTCGATGGCTACCTGCAATGCGGACGGCTGGAGCACGGGTTCCTGCCCCTGCGATGCGACACCTGCCACGCCGAGCATTTGCTGCCGTTCAGCTGCAAGCGCCGCGGGTTCTGCCCTAGTGGGCCACGCGGCAGCGTAGGCAAGGCCATGGTTGCGGTTTGCCGAAGGCAAGAAGCCCCTGAGCGAAGCCGTTGCGCGTGCAGGCGAGAGCGACCGCACGTCTTGCGCGAAGCGCATGCAGTAAGGGAGCGGAGCCGTCGCGCGTGGGTTCTGAGTCGCCCCTTTCCACTTCGATTTCTTCTGGCCACCCACCCCGCGTTGATTGGCCGGGTGCTCGGCATCGTCTATTGGGTCATTGCCGGCCACCTGATCCGGCAGGCCGGATACACGCAGCAGTCGGCCCGCACGGGCGCGGTAAACCCATCCAGCGCAGGCAATGGAATACGGGCGGTTTTCCCGCCAGGGAAAGAAGCGCGTTTGGAATGCCGTCGCGCGTGATTCGGCTCGGCGCTGAACCTCAACATCCACTTCCACATGCTGTTCCTGGATGGGGTTTACGAGGTGAGCCCGTCCCACGGGAACCGACCGCGATTCCAGTGGGTGCGAGAACCGACGTCGGCCCAACTGACGCAACTGGCCCACATCATCGCCCGCCGAGTCGGGCGGTTGCTCGAGCGTGAAGGACTGCTGGAGCGCGACACCAAGCAGCTCGACTTTAGCGATGTGCTGGACGAAGACGACCCTGCGCAGGCAATGGAGGCTTTGCGACTTTCCGCGCCAGCGGAATGAAGCGAAGCCGGAATGCCGTTGCGGGTGCCGGATTTGGTGGGGCACTCTCTCACCTATCGCATCGCCGTCGGCCCGCATCGGGGTCGCAAGGTATTCACCACTCCAGACCCTGCCGACTTTCGATGAGGAGGACTGGGAAACTGGCGGCCCCGGCAACCTGGCTGGCTTCTCCCTGCACGCCGGAGTCGCAGTGAAAGCCTGCCAGCGCCACAAGCTCGAGCGGCTGTGCCGATACATCTGCCGTCCTCCCGTGTCGGAGAAGAGACTGTTCCTGACCGCACGCGGTGAGATCGGCTACACACTGAGCAGGAGCGCGGTCTCGAGCCGATGGTGCTGGCACCGGTGGATGAACACCTGGAGACCGAAGACCTGCTGGAAATAGTCGCGGCCGGCATCCTGCCGTTCACCGTGATCGACAATCACCTGGCCGACTGCTGGACCGGCGTCTTCGATGGCCTGGTGGCGCATCCCGATCTGGCGCTCAATACGGGCGGTCAGATTGCCTGGGCACTGCGCCAGGACACGCCGGAGTTGATGGCCATGGTCAACGACTTCGTCGGCAGCATCCGGCGCGGCAGTCTGACCGGCAATGTCCTGCTGCGCCGCTACCTGCGCGACAACCGCTGGGTCCATAATCCCGCCGCCACCGCCGACCGCCGCCGCTTCGAGCAGCACATCGACCTGTTTCGCGAATTTGGTGATCGATACGAATTCGACTGGCTGATGTTGACCGCGCTGGCCTACCAGGAATCGCGCATCGACCAGAGCGCGCGCAGTCCGGCCGGCGCTATCGGCATCATGCAGCTGATGCCAGCCACCGCAGCCGATCCGGTCGTCGGCATTCCCGACATTTCCACTGCGCGCAACAACATCCATGCCGGCACCCGTTACTTGCGCTGGCTGACCGACGTACACCTGGACGAGCCGGAGCTGGACGACTTCAACCGCATGATGTTCGCGTTTGCCGCCTACAACGCCGGCCCGCGCAACCTCAACCGGATTCGCAGGCGCGCCGAAGAGATGGGCCTGGATCCTAACGTGTGGTTCGGCAACGCCGAAATGGCGGCAGCCCGCATCATCGGCCGCGAAACGGTCACTTTCGTCAAGAACATCGCAAAGTACTACTTCGCTTTCCGCCTCATCGTGGCCGAGATCGAGGCGCGCGAGCGGGCACGCCAGGACATGATGGGTGCCCGCCAGCCACCGGCCCTCGACCCGGTCGCCGAAGCTTCATGAATCCGGATCGGGATTTCCTGCCGTCACCGTTTGGGCGGTCGGCGAAATGCCTGCTGATCTTGCTGCTGTTTGCGACCCCCTGGGTCATCGCCGATACACCAACTCCTGCCGATCTGGACAACCCCGTTCAGGCCGCCATCTCCCAAATCGGCCTTGAAGTGCTGGCCATCCAGGGCCTGTTCGAAGAACTGGAGAGCGCGCCGGACTGGAGCGCGCGCAACAGACCCTGCGGCGCCGGCAGTCGCGCAGCCTGAGCAACCTCGAGGCGGTCATCGAGATGTTGAACCGCCTGAACATGGACTCCACCGAACAGCGCGCGCTGCTGTTGCAGCAACGCGGCCTGATCGGCATCGAACTGCTGGAGCGCCAGGTCTTTTTCACCATCCTGCGCGATCAGTTCGAGCGCTTGCAGCGGACCCTGGTCCGCAGCGGCCCGAACTTTCTGCTGCGAACCGCGATTTTCCTGCTGGTGCTGGGCCTGGCCTTGCTGATCGCTCACCTGGTGCGCAGAGCCGTGCGTGCACTGACCGACAAGATTCGGTTCAATCGACTGGCCGCAGCCGTCCTGGTTTCGATTTCATGGCTGGCGGTCGTGATCACCGGCCTGGTGCTGGCGCTGTCAACGCTCGGCGTTTCGGTGACGCCGCTACTGGCTGGCCTGGGGGTAGCCGGAATCGTGCTGGGCTTCGCCCTGCAAGACTCGTTGTCCAACCTGGCCAGCGGCGCCATGATCCTGCTCTATGGTCCCTACGATGTCGACGACCACATCGAGATCACCGGTGCGTCAGGCCGGGTCAAGAAGATGAACCTGGTGGCCACCACCATCAACACCTTCGACAACCAGGTGCTGGTCGTGCCCAACAAGAAGATCTGGGGCGACACCATCACCAACTTCACTGCCACCCGGGTGCGGCGCGTCGATGTGGAAGCCTCGTTCAGCTACTCCGACGACATCGACAAGGTGGAAGCCATCCTCGCCGATATCCTCGAGCAACACGAGCTGGTGCTATCCAAACCGGAACCGGCCGTGCACATGGGCGCCATGAAGGATTCCTGTGTGACCATGATGCTCAAGGGCTGGGTCAAGACCGAGGATTACTGGCCGGCGCTGCGCTCGATCACGCGCGAGGTCAAGCGACGGTTTGATGCCGAGGGCATTTCCATCCCGTATCCGCAGATGGACGTGCATTTTCACGGCGCCGGCGCGCCGCCGACCTGAAGACGCGGATCCAGCGCGAAGCGCTCCTGCTTGACATCGTCATACAGCCCGTGGCTCTGGCTGGCGTCGAACACCAGGTTCCAGCTGTGGCGGGAGACGGCTGAAGGAATCAGAATGGCACCATGCCGGGCCAGCAAGGCGTCGCCGTAACGCTGCTGATTGTCACTCGGCGTGGCCGGGCTCAGCCAGTTGGGGTTCGGTACATCGTCCGGCTCCACCACATGCAGCTTGGCCACATTCACGATCCGAGCCGAAGTCAGAAAGTGCGGCGACGAATCCAGCACCTTGAAGCCCTTGTGCACCGCGACTTCCAGACAGGCCGTGGCTGGGTCCAGCGCGGCATAAACCGCCCTCATGCCCGGCATATTCCATCGCCCGCCAACGCGAAAAGCCCCTTCCCCGGAGTCCCAAATCTTGCAGTGCTTCTTCTGGTCAATGCGCCACAGCCGGACTTCGCCCGAGCCCAGAGGTGGCGGCAAGGGGATCACGTATAGACCCCGAACTCCAGGCGCGTCAGATACTCATCCAGCGCTTCCAGGCCCGCGGAAGTCGCCATCAGATCGATCGGCTTGCGGTTGGCCAGGCCGATGGCAGGTTCATTCATCCAGGCCTCGGCGGCTTGCTTGGAGCCCATGACCTCGATCGCATGGCCGAAGACTTCAGCAAATCGCCAGGTTCGATTGCTTTGCTCAACGCTGAGCCGCTGCGGTTCCTGCCTGGCCTCGCGCCGCCGGGATTTATGCCGCTGCAGGGTGCGCAGACTGATCCCCATCGCACGCTGCAGCACCTCGTCCTGCTCCAGAAAGGACACGGTCGAGACCAGGTGCAACAGGGCGCCGGCAGGGAGCCCCTGCAACAAGGCGTCGTGCGCGTCCATCGCGTCGGTAATCCTGAATTGGATCGTCGATTCACCACCCAGGAGACCAACGGTTTGCTTGATATCTCGCTCGGCATGCATGGCTGGAACTCGGCAGGAAGTCGATGACATTCGACGCCAATATTACGCCATTTGTCGCCATGGTTCAAATTTTGCCCCACTTGTCAAGCGTTTTCGATCCGCCCTGTTTCTATCCTTGCCCTGCCCATGACCTTCGGGACTGTAATTCGGTGCCTTCTCGCGCGTATATACGGGTATGGAACAACGATTCGAGAGACTGGTGGATCAACACGGCGGACGGCTGCTGCAGCTGGCCCGCCTGATCCTGCGCTCGCAGGCCGAGGCCGAAGATGCAGTGCAGGACTGCCTGGTCAAACTGTGGGACCACCTGGCCAGACTGAATGACGGGCAGGAACTGGCGTGGCTGGTGACCTGCACGCGCAACGCCTGCCTGGACCGGCTGCGCACGCAGCAGCGGCGTGGTGAGCTGATGGCACAGCGGGCCGAGTGCCTGATCCCTTCAGAACCCGCCCTGTCACCCGACCACAGCCTGGCAGCCGAGCTACGCGCGCTGCAGCTGCATTCGGCCATCGCCGCGCTGCCCGAACCCGGCCGCAGCCTGCTGATCCTGCGCGACATCCAGGACATGGACGTGGCCGAAGTGGCGCAGGCCCTCTCGCTGTCCGCCAACCAGGTCAAGGTCTACAACTTCCGCGCCCGGCGCGCTCTGCGCATGGCCCTGGAAGCCGACACGCAATTCGAGGAGGCCGCCCATGAATCCATCGCCTGACGACCGGCTGGTCGAACTCAGCGCCGAGCACAGCCTCGGTGCACGGCAGCCGCCGAAGCATCCTGAACTTCACGCCGACTGGCACCTGAAGCAGGAACTTGGCCAGCTGCCCACACCGGACCTGCCGCCAGCCTGGCGCGCTCGTGTCTTGGCGCAGACCACGCACAAGCATCGCCGCCGTCTGCCGCTGCACTGGCTGGGCCTCGCCGCTGCCCTGCTTCTGGCGCTGGGCCTGGTCTGGTTCCAGCAGCTTGATCGAAACAGCGCCGAAAATGGCCAGATCCTGATCGCCATCACCGAAACCGACCTGCAACAGCTGCAGCTGGCCCTGGCCGCGCTGGACGACAGCGCGCGGCGGACCAGCCGCATCGCCGGCCGCGAACTGAGTGCGCCGTTCAGCTCACCGCTGATCCAGCTCGACGAGCTGCCCCTGGCGCCGACTCTGCGGCGCTGGACGGAGCCGCTGAAAAGCACCGCAAGCGATCGCCAGAACCACTCATGACCTCAATCCATCCATCAAGGAGATCGACCATGAAAACCATCTTTACCGCACTGCTGCTGTGCCTGTTCCTGCCGTTTTCCGCCGTCATGGCACAAACCGACGACAGCGGCCGGGTGGACCTTGCACCGCTGGCCGGCAGCCTGGGCGTCACGCCCAAGGTCAACATCAACTTCGGGCCAGCGATGATGGCCGGCTTTGCCGAAACCCTGCGCCAGGCCAACCCCGAGATGGCCGGCGTGCTCGGCGGCGTCACCGGGCTGCGCGTTATGGTGTTCGAGGGCGTCGATACGCGCGGCGCCGAGCCCCAGGTGCTGGGCATCATCGATCAGCTGGCAGCGCGCGGCTGGACCCCGGCCGTCACGGTCGAAGACGACGACACCCGTATCAACCTGCTGCTGCTCGAATCCGACACCGCGGTCAACGGCCTGGTCCTGCTGCTGCGCGACGGCGCCGACACGGCCGTGTTCGCCAACATCCACGGTACGCTGGACCCAATCATGATCGGCCGCATGATCGGCAGCGGCCAGGCCATGCAAGGCCTCGATCTGGAAGCGCTGATGGGGCAGTTCCAAAACTGAGATTCACCAGCTGATTTCCTGCCGGTGACCGCTGCAGCAGCTGGTCGCCGGCATCATTGCAATGCCGCGCTACCCTCTCAGGGCCACAACAGCGCAAACACCAGCGCCGTGATCAGACCGAAAGCCACGCCGTCGGCGAAGTCCATCAGCTTGGCGCGCAGCGGGCGGGTGAACCAGATCTCGCGGCACACGCCGCCGGCCGTGTGCGCCAGCAGCGCGGTGACGCCGACGATTCGAAACACCTCGCCGAAGCTCGCCCCCGGCGCCAGGGCGCTGGCGCCGACGTAGGCCACGAAAAACGACACGACGAGAAAGAACAGCACGGTCTTGATCATGTTCAGACCGATATGGGGCTGCCGGCCCCAGACGTTGATCACGCCCCAGGGTCCGGCCGCGTAGCGCTGGCGCGCCCAGTCCTCCTTCATGTCCTTGTCTTCGATGAAGGGAAACAGGTACTCGCCCGGACCGGCGCCGCTGCGCCGAATCAGGTCCAGCAGCGCGTCTTCATCGGGCCAGCGCCGCACGTCCGGCTTGTGATGCGGCAGCACCACCCAGGCCAGGAAGCTGGCAATGAACAGAACCACGGTGGCGACCAGAATCGGCAGCCAGAGCTGAAGCACCATCATGAGCAGACCCTCGCGTTCGGCCCACGCGCTCCCAGTCCCACCCGAGATGGTACGCCATTATCCCGGCGACTGAGTTCCAGGCTGGCATCAAGGCCAGCAACGCGCGAATGGAAGAGGTAGCCGGTATTTCGCGAAGTGCTGGCAGCGGACGATCCGCATCGCTCCGGACCCGAGGACGACCAGGCACCCTAAGCAGCAATGTGTGCGAGCCTCGTGGGTTCGACGCCGACCCTAGTCGAGCAACTCCAACGCCCGCTCCAGCACCTCGTCACGCCCGGCACGCACGCCTTCAATGGTCGGATAAACGCGCACGTCCGGGGCCAGCCCCACGCCCTGGAAGATCTCGCCATCCGGGCCGATCACGCGCATTCCGGTGTACCTTAGGGCGATCTGTCCCGGCGGGTTTAGAAAAATGACCTCGCCGTTGGAGCCGGCCGTGTTGGATCCAACAATCGTGCCAAGGCCGTTATACCGGACCAGTCCCAAGACGGTTTCCGCCCAGCTCATCGCACCCCCATTGGTCAAAAAGAACACCGGTGCCTCAATGCGGGGCGACTGCGGCTGCAGATTCCACTCGGAACGCTCGGCATCAATCAGATCACCATTCGGCCCGCGCGCCACCAGGATGCGCATCCAGCCCTCCTTCTTGTCGGGCCCCTCCAGCAGATGACTGAGCAGCGGCAACGCCGCAGCCGTCGGAGACCCCCGTAACTCGAAAATGACCGCGCTGGCTTCAACCAGCTCTGGAAGTGCTTCGGCAAATTCGTCATTCTCGATCACGGTCAGGTCGACAAACATCACGTTATCGGCCAGTTGCATCACCGGCGCGTGCGGGTGCAGGGGTAGCGATTCGTCCAACTCATGGGTCAGGCTGATCTCCAGGCTATTACCCGCCTGTTCCAGAGCCAACAGCCGGGCTTCATCCCGAGACCCTTGCAGAAGCCGCCTTCGAACTCGGTCCATGCGCCCTTGGGAAGACCCGCTGAACTCTTTGTAGCGTTCTTCAATCCAGTCTGCGGCCGGCTCGCCGTCAATTGCGGTCACCCGGTCACCGGGCCTGACCTCGGCATGGCGACTGTTTCCAACGACCAGTTCGCCGTCGATGATATGCAGCGAAATCGGTAACCAGGCCATGTCCCAGCCAACACTGGGGTGGGTATCAAAGACAAAGACATGGCCATCTTGCAGCGGCACCAGCATGCGCTGGATCACCCGGCGATGCGCATCGCGGTCGGCGACATCGGCCGACTCCGCCAGCGCCCCGAACAGCATTTCCGCCCATTCATCAACCAGCTCCTGGTAAGGGTAGAAGTGCCGCAGCACCGGCCACAGCACGGCGACGTCGAGCCGTGCCAACTCGGCGTCGGATAAGCCCTCGATGTCAGCCACGGCGAACCTCGCAGCCAGTTGTTCACCCTCAGCTTGATCCATCGCGGCCTGCTGCGCGCAAAGAACCAGGGGAACGTACAGGCTCGATCCGTCGATCAGTGCAAGACTCTGATACTGCGGCGCATCGCTCGGCATGAAACGGTCGATGGCGGGTTCCGCCTGGTCGTCGCCCAGCGGGGTCAGCCCGATGACGGACTGGCCGTCATCAGTCGAGATGTCCAGGTCATGATTCGAATGTGGCGAGTACAGCTGCCAGGCAGAGTCTGCCAGGTCCGGGAATTCGGCCGCCTCGCCGTCCGGCGAGATCGGTTCGAGGACGATATTGCGAAACTCCACCCGCGACCCGTCCTGGACCTCCGCCCCGAGGAAGATCTGTTCGGCATCGGCGGCCACCTCAAATTCTATGGCGTGCCGCGCCCACTCTCGATCGCCGATTGGGCGATCTTTCATTTCGTCGAGAAACTGGGTTTCTCCACCCGGCCCGGCGACCCGGAGCCACAATCTGGCTTCGCCATTGTTGATCAGCCGAACCTCGGCCGAAAATCGCACAGTTCTCTGACGCAGCCGTTCTGCCGACAAAGCCTGCACGATACCGGAGTCCGCCCTGGGATTGCGATCTGGTCGCCCGGAAATGCTGCGGAGACTGACGTAACTCGGGAACGGCTCCACTGCGATATCACCACCAAAGCTACGATGCACCCAGCGCACCGGGGCATCTAGCGGCCCGCAATCCAGCGCCGCAGGCTCGGCCACCTCATCACCCGGCGCGAAGTGAGCGATGCCTGCTCCCAGTCCGCCCAGCAGATCGGCCAGGGCAGAGGCGAACTCCGGATCGGAAGACTCCGCATCGGCCAGCGCAAAGCCCTGCAGCAGCACGCTGTTCCAGTCGACCACTTCGGTCGCCGCATGCGGATGGAAATAGCGCACCAGCCCGACCGAGCGAACCACATCGGCCTGGCGCTGAATGCGCCGGTCGCCGTCAGGCTCATCAGCCGCAAGCAGCACCGAACTCGCGAGCGAAAAGGCCAGTAGAGCGGCCAGCGACAATCTCATCATCTCAGCGCCCATCGCGACCCAGCCCGCGCGACTGGTAATCCATGAAACCGCCCATGGCGCGCCGGAAATCAGCATGGGTGCTTTCATACAGGGTCAGAAACTCCACCATCAGGCTGTGGAAGCGCTTGCCGTCTTCGGGATCCTCAAAGTCGAAACCGAACCCGCTCAGCGTCCAGTGCACGTCGGGGTCCTCAAGCAGATCCAGCACCGCATCAGTCAGTTCCTGCGCCTGCAACCAACTGTTTCCCTGCTCGCCGGTTTCCATCATCACGTCGCCGAGAAACGGGCGCACGAGCACGTCGAGCAGTTCCGGCTCAAGATCCACCTCGGCTTGTAAATCAGCAAACCAGTCCATGGTGCGCGCCTTGTAGTCGAGATTGGCATCGATCCAATCGGCCTGGGCGGAGCGCACTTCTTTCAGCACGCCATCAGGCAGCCCTTCAGCGGGTCGGCCCGATGTGTGGGTCATCTGAAACAGCTGCATCAGGTCTGGACGCGGATCGGCAAGCCATTGCTCGAACATGGCGACCAGCTCACCCAGCACACGGTGATGGAAGCGCTCGACCCGACCGAGGTCACCGTCAAAGCCGGCCACCATTGCAGCCCGAATCTGGTCCGGCAATCCCGCCTGGTGGGGGTGCATGAACCACTCGGCCAGCATGGAGTAGAGCAGGCCGAGCGAACCGGCCAGCTCCAGGGATTCTCCCGTCAGCAGCTCCGCGCCGGCGGCGCACTGCCGGCGAAAATCATCCTCGAGCAGAAAATCCAGCGCCGTGCGCTGCTGCATGTCCACCGGCATGCCATCCTGACACCCGGGACGGTAGACCCATTGCTGCACCGCATCCAGGGCGGCCCGCTCAAAAATGCCCGGCTGATCGGCGTCGTAGACGCTGGCGTCCCTGATCGCGCCGTGAGCATCCACGGTGAACTCGACCACCACCGTACCCTGCAGGCACATCAGGATCGCCACGTGCGGCCAGTCCGGCGGCCCGCGGTGCAGCGGCGTCGGATCGGCATCGGGCTCGGCACAGAAAGCCTCGCCAGGCGTCGTGTCCGCGCGCGCCGCGAGAATGAAGCCCAGCAGCAAGAAGAAAAGGGTCGCTCTGACCAGCATGATTCCACCCACCATCAAAAACCGCCCGGGCGAGAATAGCCCAGACGCCAAAGCGCTCGCAACCGTCGGCCCAACCCAGAATGATCAGAAAAGCACTGATATCACTCGCTGCCGCAGGCCTGTTCATCGGCCTGTTCTCCCTGCTGGCGTTCTGGAGCCACCTGAACCCGCCGAGGCTGGTGTCCGATCGCACGCCGGGTGATTTCGGGCTGTCCTTCGAGGACATCGACCTGCAGACCGAAGACGGCCTCCGCCTGCACGGCTGGTTCATCCCGCAACAAGCGGACAACGGCCCGCGTGCCGACGCGCCCACCATCGTCGTGCTGCATGGCTGGCCCGAAGACAAGGGCAGCGTCCTGCGCGGCGCGGCACCGCTGGCCCAGGAGTCCAACCTGCTGCTGTTCGATTTCCGTGCGCTGGGCCGCAGCGAAGGCCGGCATTCCACCCTGGGCGCGCGCGAGACCCGCGACCTGAAAGCCGCCGTGGACTGGCTGGACGAGCGCGGCCATCAGGACATCGGCGTGTGGGGATTTTCCATGGGCGGCGCGGTGGCGCTGATGGGCTCGGCGCTTGACGATCGCATCGGTGCCGTCGTGGCCGACACCAGCTTTTCCCGCCTCGACCTCATGGCCAGGGACGTCTTTCGCGTGCCCGTCCTGCAGCACGGCCTGGCCCTGGGCATGCGGGTCTGGAGCTGGCTGTTCCTGGGCATCGACATCCGCCAGGTGGCCCCGGTGGATGCGGTCGCAGACCTGCAGACGCCGGTCCTGATCATTCACCTGGAGCACGACCATTTCGTTCCCTTCGCCCACGCCCTGCGGCTGCAGGACGCCTTGACACACAACCCGGCCGCTGAATTCTGGTTCCGCCAGGAAGGCTTTTATGGGCAGGTCCCGGCCGAGTATCTGCAACGCCTGCGCGGGTTTTTCGAGCAGCATCTCGCGCTCGCGGCCGACACCCGGGACTGAGCCGCGACGGGCGGGCCATTCGCGCGCGGCGATTGGACTTCGCGCCGGCCCAGCGGCGATCAGGACGCCGGCGAATTCGCAGACCCGTCCGTGGACCCGTCCTGCAGCGCCGCGCACAAACTTGCATATTTTGCATCACTGCAGTAGTCTGGGACCATGTTGTCATCAGCAAAACAAACTGCACGCCGCGTCTCCACGCCCTCCGTCGCCCGGCCAGAGTTGCCGGATGACCTGAGCGGGGCCATCAGCGCCGCACTCAACATCCTGGAGCAGTGGCAACTCGACCGGGAGCAGCAGTGCGCTGTGCTGGGCATCTCCGAGCGATCCTGGTACGACTGGAAGCGCCAGGCCCCGGCCCGCGTCGGGCGCGACACGCTGGAACGCGTGTCCTACATCCTCGGCATCTGGAAAGCGCTGCGGCTGCTGCTGCCGGACCGGAGCGCCTACAAGCGCTGGCCGCATCTGCCCAACCAGGCCCCCCTGTTCGGCGGCCGGCCGCCCATCGAGCGCATGACCGCCGGCCAGGTCGGCGACCTGTATGCCGTGCGCGAGTGGCTGGACGGCTGGCGCGGCTGATGATCCCCGAAAATCGCGAGCGCTGGCCGCGCGCGGTTCGCATCATCCCCAGTCACTTTCCGCCGATCAACCTGTTTGAGGAAGTGGCCGATCCGGCCGATCTCGAGGCCGTGTACGCCGTCGAGGCCCTGACCAA
>SL_3KL_010_SEDDRAFT_10001054_pt1 | contig 24520 bp, 17 predicted proteins | sample SodLakKL_010_SED_2_FD_10381 | JGI IMG/M metagenome (IMG submission 10381) | reverse complement strand
TTCATTTCAGAATTGTTTTCCCGGCGATTTTTGAATTGTAGAATTTGAATAGCCCCATCACGATACCCCACTGAACAAAAACCGTGGCTACCGAAAACGGGCTCAACGGATTGTACCACGTATCAGGAGCGTATACAGAAGCACTCAGATAGATCCACCAGGCAAGAAGGGTAATTACCTGAACAGGTACAACATATTTGATAATAAATGACCACCAGCCTCCAAGCTTCCACCGGCTCTCTTCTATATTTACGAGTTCACTTCGAAATTTATCCGGGCCAAATCTGATAACAGCAAATGACATGAATGCACCTGACACGATTAACCCTACTCCCCATACAAAATCCTGGTTAGCAAAAAAGTCGAGATTAATCGCCGAAGGCAAACCGAATATAAAGCCTGCTGAACATACTCCGATTGTGGCTGTCTTCCGCACAACACCCATATCAACAAATACCTTGGTTGCCAGCTCTATCATGGAAATCAATGAACTGAAAGCAGCGAAGGTCAGCCCAAGAAAGAACAGAATTGCAAACACTTTCCCTCCTGTCATCTCATTAAACAGTTGCGGCATCCACTGGAATGTGAGGCCCGTTGATGCAGGGCCGGCAGTTTGCATCACTTCCAGGATTTCACCATCAGACATTTGAGAACCAAGCGTTCCGAAAACGGTAGAAAAAATGATTACAGCCGCCATCAAAGATACCAGGTTATTTCCTATGCCCGTTTGAAATGCACTAATTGTGATATCGTCAGTTCTGCGCATGTAAGCCCCGTACGTCAGTATCAGTCCCCAGGCAGCACCGGTATCCCATGCATTCTGTGTTAACGCCTCCAGCCATAACTGAGGGTTGCTGAGTGTTGAAAAATCAGGTGTAAACAGGTAACGGACTCCGGCACCACTCCCTTCAAGGGTTAAAGCTCTTATCAGGGCTATGATCAGAACAAGTACAAGTGATGGAATCAGCAGGTTATTAATTCTTTCAATTGATTTAACCCCTTTCAATATTACCAGCCCGCCAAGCCCGATCATGATAAGATGAAAAACAGATGGCAAAACAGATGCCTGGAATCCGTCCCAGACCATATTGGCCTGTTCCACACTGTCTGGCAGAGCCGAAAAAGCAGACTCGAGCAAATAATAAAGGCACCACCCGGCGACAACACTATAATAGAACATGATGGCNGTTGCCACGAANCCNATAAANGATCCCATCCAGGCGTANTTCTCTCCCACCATTTTTATAAAAGANCCNATGACTCCNTTNCGCCCATTTCTNCCGATNCCGTATTCAGCAATGATNAAAGGAATGGAGAATAGAAACAGGAAACAGATCCAGGCGATCAGAAAAGCACCNGCACCATCTTCNGTACCGTTCTGAGCAGCAATTCTTGGAAACCGCCAAATATTCCCTGTCCCCACAGCGATCCCGAGAACACTGATGATGAGCCCCCATTTGGTAATAAATCGTTCATTTGTTCCGGCTGATGATTGTGCCATAGACGAGTATTTTTTTCATTTAGCACTACCTGATGTTAATAACCATTTTTTGAATTTCAGGCAACCGAAACTCCTTTTCAATATTTTCAATAGAGACAGAATATAATTGTGCATTCAAAGAGCGTTTCGGTATCTTTTGCCTTTTCAGGAATTGACAATTGTATTTGAAAATAAGTTTAAATCATTACCGTTAAGCGGGCTGTAACTCAGTTATGTTGAGATATGGCTTGTACTTAAACAATTACTGTAAGTAATTCTATGGATTTATCGTCGTTTTTTGAGCAACATCGTACGCGAAATATCTTTTTTGCAATTGTCTCATTTGTCACTGCTTTTATCGTTTATACACTGACTGTCGCCCCTACAGCCAGTTTTTGGGATCCGGCGGAATATATCGCCATTTCACATACCCTGCAGGTTGCACACCCACCGGGTTCACCATTTTTTGCACTATGGGGCAGGCTCTTTTCTATGTTTGTTCCTGCTGAATATGTTGCCCTAAGTATCAACATGATCAGTGTAATGGCCTCATCATTTACCATCATGCTCCTGTACCTTATCATCGTTCGGTTAATCCAGGAATGGCGGGGTCCGGCAGATGATATGGATTTGATGGACCGAATCGGCCTTTACGCCGGCGGCCTTTTCGGTGCAATTACATTCACGTTTACCCATACTCATTGGTTTAATGCAGTCGAAGCAGAAATGTATGCCTCATCCATGTTTTTTACTGCAATCGTGGTGTGGATGGCACTACGCTGGTCGGAACACCATGACAAGCCGCGCTCTGAGCGATGGCTAATACTTATTGCTTATGTATTCGGCCTGGGAATCGGGGTGCACCTGCTTAACCTGCTTGCTCTCTTTTTTGTTGCACTGATAATATATTTTAAAAAGCAGGATTTTACACTTCTGTCTTTCACACTTATGGGTGTGATTGCCTCACTTGCATTTCTGGCTATCTATCCATTTACAATCGTAAACCTTCCGGATATGGCGGGTCAAATCGAACAGATGACATACGGATTAATCGGCCCGATTACGTTTATGTTCATCATTATAGCTGCTGTAATCGGCGGAATATATTACTCTCACGTACGCAATATGAGGCTGCCGAATCTCGCCATTCTTGCTTATGCGGTGATTCTTATCGGGTATTCCAGTTATGCATTGGTTTTTATTCGCTCTTCAGCAGAACCGGCTATTGATGAAAATGATCCCTCTACGGTTGAAGCATTCGTTAGTTACCTGAAAAGAGAACAATATGGTGAAAGCCCGTTGCTTCGCGGATACACATATGATAATCGCACGCAATCAATTAACCGGGATCAGGAAGTATTTTTCCCAAGAAGGCATTCAGGGCAGCCAAATCATCTTGAATACTACGCCAATTTTGAAAGTGACTGGGATTATTTCTGGCAGTACCAGGTATACCATATGTATATCCGTTATTTAAACTGGAATTTCATTGGCAGAGAAGCGGATGTACAGCATACAGGGTGGTATTCGGGGTTTAGCAATACTCCTTATAGTAATAATCCGGCTAATTCCGGGTATTTTTATCTACCATTTCTTTTCGGCTTACTTGGTATGCTCTATCATTTCAGAAACGACTGGCAGCGGGCTTTTGCCATACTTACTCTGTTTATCATGACGGGCCTTGCCATTATTTTCTATCTCAATCAGACTCCTTATGAACCCAGGGAGCGTGATTATGCTTATGTAGGTTCCTTTTTTGCCTTCAGTATTTGGGTAGGTATGGGGGCAACGGCTGCAGTGGAAATTATTAAGGAATGGACAGGCAGAAAACCCACCCTTGCCTATGGTGCTGTCGGGCTGATGTTCCTGGCTGTTCCTTTTTGGATGGCAAAAGAAAACTGGCCGAGTCATGATCGAAGTAATAATTATGTAGCAAGGGATTACGCTTATAACCTTCTAAATTCTTTAGAGCCCAATGCGTTAATATTTACAAATGGAGATAATGATACATTTCCTCTTTGGTACCTTCAGGAAGTTGAGCGTATCCGAACTGATGTAAGGGTTGTTAATCTAAGTCTGTTAAATACTGAATGGTACATAAAACAGATGCGGGATCGACAAACCCATGAGTCACTTCCTCTGCCTATAAGATTAACTGATGAAGAACTTGAAGAGATGACTTCCGGCCTGACTCTCCGACAGCCGGGTGATGTAGTGATTCCGGTAAATAAACCGATGTTAAGAGCTGTTTTTGAGGGTGAGGGATCTGTTGATAACATTGACGGAATTTATCGTGATGAAGTATTTGAAAATCAGTTACAAATGGCGGTTCCATTCAGCATTCCGGTCGATTCACTGGACAATGAAGTCAGGTGGCATCTTGACGGACGGTTTGCCGGCCAGGATTCACAGGGAAATCCACAATATTATCTGCAGGTTCAGGATAAAATGGTACTGGAACTGCTTAGAACGAATATGTGGCTGCGGCCTATCTATTTTGCCAATACTGTTGCCCGGCAAGGCCAATTGGGGCTTCAGCCCTATTTTCAGTTTGAAGGCAAAGCATTTCGTGTGGTCCCCAAACGTCGACAAGTGGGTAGTTTCGGTTATATCGACCCGGAAGTCCACATTCAGCGACTTGAAAACTTCAGTTTCAGAGAGTGGAATAATCCGGATGTCTATTTTGATGAAAATATCCGTAGAATGCTGACGAACTATCGGTTTGGATTCACTCAACTCTCAGATGAATTGATGAGTCGTGGCCGGTATGAGGAAGCAGCATATTGGCTGGCATACGGCGAAGAACACATCCCATTCAGGGAATATGAAACAGACTGGGCTATCCCTACCCTCTATGCCTATCGTTATGCAAGAGTAGGTGCCTACGATAACGCAGTCTCACTCACAGATTTCGTCAGAGACCAAATTATGCACTGGATGGATTGGGACCTCAGAAAACTCGAAGAAATTGAACTGGACCGCGAAGAACTTGTAGCTGCTGAGGCTCAAGCCAGGGCAAGAGCAAGATCTGACCGTCAGCGCCAGTTGAGAAACAGAATTAACCGGCTGGATGAAAACAGGAATGAACTGATGAATGAAGTATCCTTTTATGTAAGCTATCTGACCATTCTTCAGCGGGTCTATTACCTTGCCGATTTGGATGAAAAAGCTGAGGAACTTGCACTTGAAGTCAATCTTTTGACAGAGGGCAGAATTCCAATGCCATCGACAAGGGAAGATAATGAAGAGCAGATCGAACGATTCAATCTCGGAATTTAATCTTATACAAACGAGTTGTATATTGTTCAAACAAGACATTTATAATGCCCTTTTATAAAGCAGAAAGTAGTTGTAACAGCGAAACCCATGATTCATAATTTTACAAAAGAAAACATTGAAGCAATTGGAAAGGTTTTAAATTCAAAACCAAAGCCTTTGGGTAATGATGTTTACAGGTTCGAATTGAAGGATGAAGAAGAAGGTCGTCGACTGGCACTCGAAATTCATCTTGGACTTGAGGTAGAGGGTGAAAAAATGAATATGGTTTCTGTATATGCATCCAATACATTTCTTCAACTGCACAATTGTACTGCATTCATCGCAAGTGAGATGCTGAGACAGGTTACTTTTTTTAGAAAAGCAAGAGGTATGACTTCCGGGCTTATCGTAGAACAGGGAGCCGGTTGCAGCCTTTATGCCAATGTGAGTGATGACGTACTTAAAGGTGACTTTACCGAACTCCCTGAAGACCTGATGATGTGTGGTGTTGCTCTCTCTCTTACCGAGACAGCAGGCCTGGATGATTTCAGTTTTGAATAGATAAATCAGATGAGGTAAGTTTCATTGGAGCACACTTCAGACTCCGATAACCACGTTATTCAGATCTATAATCCTTCCGGAGTAAATTTACCGATCAGGCAGGAAATTATTAAGCAACTTCTCTCAACAATTGAAGCGGGTGAAACAGTTTGTTATGATATGCTTGAATTGGTTTATGTTGACGAAGATGAAATAATCAGAATAAATCAAAAGTATCTTGATAAGGATTATATTACTGACATCATCACCTTCAGATATGATCCAGATGTTGATAGAAAAAATATAGAAGGGACATTATACTGCTGTGCTTCGAGAATCCTGGAACAGGCAAAAGAGTTTGACGTATCGGCTGAAATAGAATTTTACAGGGTATTTATACACGGCCTGTTACATCTTGCAGGTTATCGGGATGAGGCAAAAGCTGAAAAAAATCAAATGACTGAACGGGAAAACTATTACCTATCAACACTTTAAAACCCTTGACTACCCGTGAATATACCCTGCTTATCGTTGAATCATCCGTTGTAGCAAATCAATTACGGGATTTACAAATTCCCTGGCTTGAAGTATTACCAACTGATGGGTATCTGTGGAAACCAAGATATAACTCTGATACAGAAACCCTGACAGCCATTGCAGATCCAAAAAAAAGGAAATTGCGTAAAGAGCTAAAAAGTATTTCAGATTGGGCTGCTAAAATAATTATTGCAACTGATAAAGATCCGGCCGGAGACTTCATCGCCTGGTCTTTGTTTAAAATTTTAGGTGATAAACCACTTTATCGAATATGTCTGCAGTCAATCACACTTAATTCAATCACAGATCAAATCCGTCAGGCCTCCAGGATTTCAAAAGATTCTCTGAAAAGCACCCTTGAATCAAGATATTTGCTTCAGAAACTCTGGAGATCCAGATATCCGGAATTCTCACCTGAACTTGCAGCGCTTGCTTATATAACCAGTAACCAGTGCAACTCCAATGAGTATCAGGATGAATATGGAAATCTTTATGTATTAAAGAATTACGGAAATAAGAATCTGGAGTATCATGAAAATTATAAAGTCAGGTTAAATGATGTGGATTATCATTTGTATAAACCTGCCTCGATCTACGATCTATTTTTTAAAGCCGCCAGAAAAAATAAAGATCAGTTTGAAGAGATAAGTCAACATCTGTTTCATCTATTTACCAACCGCATTCACTCGGGTTATACCAACCTGATCAGCTACCCAAGAACTGCAGCAAACTTTTATTATCCTGATACCTGGAGATTAATTGAATCGGTTTTTTACAGAGATTCTCAAGAATATCAGATAAAACCTGAATCCATCCGGGAAAAACCCGGAAGGGATCATCCTCATGAAAGTTTGCGCCCGGTTGATTTTACTGCAACGCCTGAAAAAATCCGGCACCTGTTGCCGGGTAAATTGTATTCGGTGTATAAAATCATTTTTAACTCATTTACAGAAAGTATTACGGTTCAAAGAAAACCGATGTTTCACCCAACAGGATCATCTGCCAAATTTATTCTCACTGATCAATTAAATCATACGGCTCCGAAAAATTTTGCAGATTTAAAACCGTGTCTTTCTATCTCGGAACTTGGCAGGCAAATGAATCTGCTTGGAGTAACACGTCCGTCTAAATTTGCCAAACAACTTGATGAGTGGATTGATCAGGGTTACATCATAAATGATAAAGGTATGATCAGGCACGGAACTGAACTACCCCGATTCAGTGAAAGAATCGGGGAATCTGTTCAGTTATTAAAGAAAGCTCAACCTTTCACTCAGAATAAATCGGCATCTGAATTGAAAAGTTTATTTTCGTCAGTGTGAAACGATTACTAACTATAGCAGATTAAACATCACACGTTTCTACACCATGTCTTAACGCCTCAAATGGCTCATCCCATGTCGGGATAAATTCCTGGCCAACATAACCTTCGTATCCGGTTTCGACGATTGCCTCCATAATAGCAGGATAATAAAGTTCCTGGGTCTCATCGATCTCATTTCTTCCCGGTACACCACCGGTGTGATAATGAGAGAAATAGTCGTGATAATCCCGGATTGTCCGGATCACATCGCCTTCCATGATCTGCATGTGATAAATATCATAAAGCAATTTGAAATGATCTGACCCGATACGATCCACCATTTCCACACCCCAGGGAGTGTTGTCACACTGGTAATCAGGATGATTTACTTTGCTGTTCAGAAGCTCCATACTCACGATTACATTGTGCCTTTCAGCTGTACTCATAATGCGTTTGATTCCTCTCTCACAATTTCTCCAGCCGGTTTCATCATCCATTCCGTTTCTGTTACCTGAGAAAGTGATAATCTGTTTGAACCCTGCTTCCGCCACCTGTGGTATCACTTCTTCAAATGATTCCACAAGTTCATCATGGAGTTCCGGGTTATTCCACCCTCTTTCAATACCCAGCCCCGCTCCCCATGGCATGGCACAATCCAGCTCATATTTTTTCAAAGTTGCCCACTCATCAGGCCCTACCAATTCGATGGAAGTAATTCCGATCTCTTTGGCAGCCTGACAAAGTTCTTCAAGTTCAAAACTGTTGAATGTCCACCTGCAGACTGAGTGATTCACTCTGCCTTTTAAATTATTAGCTTCAAGTGCTTTTTCAGCTGCAGTAATTCCTTTAAACATTCCTAAAAATGCAGTTGATCCTGCAAGGGCTCCAATTCTGCCTATTGCATTTCGTCTTGTTATATTCATAATATGTTCAATTAATTTTGTAGAGTTGTAAGATATTCAACCAGATCAATCAATTCCTGCTCAGTCATACTTGCCTGCATGGCCGGCATTAATGATTGATCCATTTGTTCCCTTGATACGACATCATCAATATCATATCGATTGGTCATTCCTCCGGGAAGTCGAATGACCAGTTCAGAAGAAGTTTCACTTTCAATAATTCCGGTAACCTGAGATCCGTCGTTGATATGAAAAATGTAACCTTCATAACCGAGTACTACACCTGCATTTGGTTCCAGTATAGCATTGTATAGGCCTTCTCTTGGAAGTTTATCAGCAATGGCTGATAATTCCGGCCCAAAACTCAGTCCACGGCCTTCCGCCTGATGGCACACCTGGCATGCTCTGTCGTACACTTGCCTGCCATGGTCAATATCTCCCCGTTCATGAATCAATTCCGAAACCGGGCGAATATCAGCAGCCAATTCAGTATCTCCCAATTGCAGGTATTCCCTTGCACCTTCGCGAATGCTCGATCTGTATGCACTGAGTAATACATTTGCTGCAGCAGTTTCCAGTTCGGGTGGTATTTCACCATCCTGAGCCATTTCCAGTAACCTGTTCTCATTAAACCAACTACCGGTTCCAAATGCCTCGACAGCCATTTGTCTTGTTATCAGGTCATAACTCTCGTCCATAATAATATCCCTGAGAAAAGAGACTGACTGATTATTACCGATCGGGCCAAGTACACGCAGTACGCTGTGCACTTGCTGATCTTCTCCACTGTTTAACATCTGTTCCAGTTTGTCTGCCCCACTATATGAAAGCATATGGCGGGCTGCATTTACTCCCAAAGTACTGTCCGGATAAGATGTTATCAGTACTGCCAGTTCATCATTGCGGTCTTCAAGAGTAAATCGTTCTACCAGATCGAGGTATTCATAGGTACCCCTTGCACTCTCAAGTGCATCATTCAGAGCCTGCATTACTATTGGATTTTGTTCTGCATCCGAGCGATCGAGCTGTTGCAGTGTGTATGAAACAATTCGATCCTGCTGTGGATGGTCACCATCAAGCATGCTTACAAGAGTCTCTGTTTTTCCGGCACTTGTATGAAAGTGGAAAGCTCTGAAGTATCTCAAATTTTCCTCAATATCATTCGAATGATCATTGATAATATCAGCCAACAAAGGTAAAGCATGTTCAGATCTCGATCTCCAGATGATATCTCGCCCTGCCGGATTGTTCCATTCATTATCAACATGATTCAACCAGGCAGTAAAAAATTCATCCCATTGCCTGTCTGCAGCGATGCCCAACGCCTCAAGATACCACCGGTCTTCACCGTCGTGCTGAACAGCCAGTTCAGCCCAGATCTCCGGAGTTTCCGGTGAATCATTATGCCGAAGTGCAATTGCTACTTCCCTTCTTACCTGAGGTGAAGGATCATTCATAAGATTTTTTAAAACCGGAATGATATCCATTTCAAGCTGTCTCGCAGCCCTGATCCCGGTGATCCGGATATCGGGGTCGTCATCCTGTATGGCCTGGTCAATATAATATTCCCCTCTGCCTTCGATTTTAGACAATAACCAAAAGGCCCTTGCCCTGAATCTTGAGTGATCTGAGTTCCAGACTTCATTTAATGCCTGCTCTGCTTCTGTTCCCCACTCATGAAGCTTCAACCAGGCTTTGGACCTTATTTCATGATTAGGGCTCTTCAATGCATCAATTGCACCTTCAATCGAATCATAATCAACATCAGGTACAGTGTAAGGAGTATTTTCCGGAGCAATTCTGTAAACCCTGCCCCTGTCGGGTGCCCGATATTGATGCCCGCCAACCCCAGGGTCATACCAGTCAACAACAAATAATGATCCGTCCGGAGCTACTGCCACATCTACCTGGCGAATCCACTGGTTTCCGGTTGCTACCATGAGATTTTCTATCGTTGCTGAGTAGCCTGCACCGTCATTTTCCACAGGATAGGCCCGAACAACGTTATGTCCAGGTTCTGTATGTATCATCTGATTGTGAAATACCTCCGGTAAAAGGTCTCCTTCGTAAACGATAATTCCAGTTGGTGATCCCGAACCTGTATCCAAAAGGTTAGGAACAACACCCGGGTCATTTTGATGCCAGTGCCTGTCATGAACCGTATCTTCCAGGTTGACCCTGCGGGTTCTCCACCCTGCCCCGGTCATTTCATCTGTGTAACCGTAATTGCCATATTCCATGACAAAATTAATTCTGACGGAACGGTTTCCGTCATCATCATTATCCGACTGCCACAACGTACCATAAGAGTCAACGGCTACCTCATAGTTATTCCTGAAATTGTGTCCAAGTACTTCGAATTCAGAACCGTCACGATTCATTCGAAATACCATGCCTTTTCGATATATGCCATCCTCTTCAGTTACCCTGTTGCCGGCCTGGTCAACTAAGATTTCACCATCGGGTGTCCTGATCTGGCTTCCGGCATCACCAAAGTTAAAATAGTATTTGCCATCCGGGCCAAATACAAATGCATGCACTCCATGATCATGGTCTTCGCCACCGATTCCTGTAAATAAAATTTCTTTGGTATCTGCCTGATCATTTCCGGTAGTATCTGTCAATATCATTACATCCGGACTTCTCGATACAATAGCCTTATTTCCCAGCACCATAATTCCCAATGCTGAGTTGATATCATTTCCCTGATAAAAAACAGTTTCTTTGTCTGCTTTCCCGTCACCAGTCGTGTCTTCAAGGATGACTATCCGGTCTCCTTCTTCATTTTGCGGCATATCAGGATTTAGCCTTGGTCGATAATTCACACCTTCGGTTATCCATACTCTTCCCCGGTCATCTACATCCATATTTGTTGGATTTCTGACCATATCTTCAGATGCAAAAAGAGTGACTTCGAGTCCTTCTCCCATCTCAACTCCGAGCAATGCATATTCAGGATCATGAATTTCTTCTTCAGTCAGGTCACTGACATCAATTTCAGGAACACTCTGACAGGAGATCAATATGAGCACCAGAAATGGGATTAGTAGAAACGATTGGATAAACGAATATCTGTTATCAAGAGATTCATTTAAATTACAGACTTTCATTTTATATCCGTTTAAATGATTGAATTTATATGATTTTACAAATATAACACAAGCAGCCAAATCAGATTCAGCTGCCTGTGCTTATAGGGATCAAATGAAGATAATTTTAAATATTAATCGTATCCCGGGTTTTGAACCAGGTTATTATTACTGTTGATTTCATCCCGCCAGATTGGAAGGAAATATGCCCTGTCGTTCCATCCACGATTATCCGTAGTCTCAACAGAATATTCATAGGTATAGGAACCGTCACCATTTAAGCGGCCGATGATTCTGATACGTCTTCCGTCATCGTATACATCCGGTGCGATCATCCAGCGGCGAACATCAAAGAACCGGTGCTCTTCGAATGCAAGTTCTACCCTGCGTTCATTACGTACTCTATCCAGAAGTTCCGCACCGGTTTCAGAAACAGGAACATCCGGCATTCCGGCTCGACGGCGGATCTGATTCAAAGCGTCTCTTGCATCAGCATATTCGCCGAGTTCAACTGAAGCTTCAGCATAGTTGAGAAGTATTTCAGCATATCTCATGTATATCCAGGGGCGATCCTGCATTTCAAACTGATGATTTACCGTAGGGTCGAGGAATTTACGCATGTAATAACCCGTATGAGTTCCGTTCCAGTCTTCGATCGGTCCGCTTCTTGTATCAAGTCCGGGCCTGAGATCACTTTGTCCGGCAACTTCATAGTCAGCAGTCTGGACAATTCCATCCGGATCGAGTGCCAGCATGTTATCCGGCCGCTGTCTCCATTGTGAACCGTTGTAAAAAATGGAAGCGTAAAATCGCGGGTCCCGGTTTACATAGGGGTCATTGGCATGGTCCGGGTTATTCCAGTTAAAAGATGTTCCATCAGCCATTTCATAGGCATCCACATGCTGCTGAAGAGGTGTGTCTCCACCCCAGTTATGCCAGCCATTCGGGCCATTAAATAGCCCGATATCTGCCTGAAACCATTGATACGAGTACGAAGGTGTAAAATGGCGCTGAAGGATTGTTTCAGCATGGCCATCCACCAGCCAGATATTTGCATAGTTTTCGGCTGCTGAATCACCGGGTGCCGGGTTTGCTTCATACAGGCTATAGAAGTTCATATCGATAACATCCTGTGCGGCATCCTTCGCTGCTCTCCACATTGACTGCTGGTTTGCACCATTGTAACCGGTTTCCGGCATTCCACTCGGGTTCACATGATAGAGATCACTTGCAGCATAAAGAAGTACACGTGATTTCAAGGCCAATGCTGCACCTCTTGTAGCCCGTCCATCCTGGCTTTGTACCTCGGGAAGCAACGCTGCAGCCTGATCCAGGTCTGATACAATCTGATCAATGGTTTCCTCGAAGGAATTACGGGTAACAAAGAAATCATCATCCAGTGTATGTGGAGTGGTCAGTACAGGTACACCACCCCATAACCGGGCAAGATTATGATAAAAATACGCCCGGAGAAACAGTGCTTCACCGGTCATCGTATTCTTGTCATTTTCAGACATTTCCACATCACCAATATTTTGGAGCAGGATATTGGTATCTCTGATTTTACTGTAGTTGTCATCCCACCTGAAATGCGGGAAAAAGTTCGCCCAGCTTCTGAAGAAACCAAGGTTATCAGGTGTAATAATCGATTGCCTGACCGGGCCGTCATCCCAGCCGTGTGTATGTTTTGTTTCATCCACTCCAGAGCCGAGTGCAAGTGCAACATAACCATGGCCCATTCCCTGATAAATATCATTCAGGTATAATCTTACCAATCCGGGATCATTCCAGACATCTTCCTGCGACATCTCACTCAACGGCTGAACATTCAGTGCTGAATGATCACATGCCGAAAAGAATGCCAGTGAACCCAGAGTTACTATTATGATAAAAATTAAATTTTTCATACGTACGTTTCAGTTATGACATTAAAAAGTTAAAGAAACACCGAGGTTGAAAACTCGCTTCTGTGGATAATACTGGCCGGAGCTGCTTGCAGCTTCAGGGTCCATTACTTTCAAACTATCCCAGGTAAGGAGATTAAATCCATTTGCATAGACTCTGAATCTTTGTAACCCTAAGCGATTGCTTACATCGGGGGGAAGGTTATAACCAATTTCAAGATTTTTAAGCCTGACATAATCGGTATTTCTTAAAAAGTAGGTATTTTGATTGCTTGACCAGTATTCATCACCCCTGTTCCAGGTTCTTGGGTGGGTCGTGCTTGGATTATCTTCTGTCCATCTGTTCTCTGCAAATTCAGCAAGGAAATTTCCAATCTCACCGGATTCTGTATTCAGATAGTGTACTGCTCCGGCTGCACCCTGAAACAGAACCGAGAGATCAAAATTTCTGTACACAGCATTGAAGTTCAGGCCACCATTCCATTTTGGCAGATGGTTTTTATCGATACGAATCCTGTCTCGTCCATCAATGACTCCATCTCCATTTACATCTTCAAAAATGATGTCACCGGGTCGAGCACCTTCCCAGCTGGGAGTGTTTTCAATTTCATCCCAATCCTGGAAAATTCCGATTGCATTATAGTAGAGGTTCGTATTCATCGGGGAACCGGTTGATCTCTGCCATTCCGGTGCACCGGGTGCTTCATCCCAGAATTTGATCTCATTGGTTGCATAACCCGCATTCAGTGTAACATCAAAGAGAAAATTACCGCTTACCTGGTTTCGATAGGTGATTGAACCGTCAAAACCATAACTGGATACTTCTCCTATATTTTCACGAGGTAAACTGAAACCTGATGTCATAGGAACAGAAGCACTTCTCCACCAGAGGATATCTTCACGCAGGTAATTGAAGTAGTCCAGTTCAAGTGAAAACCGGTTATTCAGAAATTCTGCTTCAATCCCGACGTCAAACTGGTTGGCAACTTCCCAGGTAACATTTTCATTGGGACTACGGGTAGGGTGAATGCTGTTAACAATAACATTATTATCAAAGACATACCCACCGCCAAATCCGAATGTCGCAAGATATTGGAATTCATCAATGCGGTCATTTCCGGTCTGACCCCAGGATGCCCGAAGTTTCAACTCGTCAAAGAAACCGGTCAGATCACGAAACCAGTCTTCCTGGGTTAATCTCCAACCTGCTGATACAGCCGGGAAGAATCCAAAACGGCTGCCTTCAGGGAAGATATATGACCCATCATAACGACCGACAAATTCGAAAAGATATTTGCTCTGATAGTCATAATTGAATCTTGTAAAGTAATTTTGCCTGATTCCTTCAGATGCACTACCTGTATTGGATAGTTCATCGTCGCCACCGGCAAATAGCTGATCGATTTGATCCGATGCAAAATGACGGCGAAAAGCGTTCATGAACGAATTGTTAAATGTCTGACGCTCGGTTCCCAACAGAATACCAAAAGAGTGATCCTGAAGGTCAAGGCGATAATTGGCAACCAGGTTCATCATGATATCCTGACCGCTGCCGCGCTCCTGGAAAAGCCTGGGTTCTGCATAACCTCTTGAGGAGCCTTCCAAAACCGGTTCACCATTTTCATAGGTCTCATAATCCCATGTATAGAGAGTCCAGGGTGTTTGCCAGACGCTCTGTTCCCTGAAATTTCTGTCGTATGCGAAATTGCCACGCAGTTCCAGACCGGGAACAGCAGGTATTTCAACATTCAGGCTCAGGTTGCTCTGGAAATAATACCGTTCATCATTGTTATATCCTGTCTCGGGAGTTCCAACAACAACCGGGTTGTCACCATACTCAATATCCGGGCCCGGTAAACCATTCGGCCAGTAAGCCGGAAGATGCGGTTTACCTCTCATTACCATCCGGAAGATATTACCTGCAGATCGTGTCGGATAATTTCGATCTTCGAATCGGCCTGACACGTCAAATCCCAAAGTAACATTATCAGAAATCTGGCCATCAATATTACTTCTGAACTGATATTGATTATACCTTGTGGCACTGTTATAGTAATATCCGTCTTCTGTTAAACCTCCGAGTGATACGTAATACTGAATAGACTCACTTCCACCCGATACAGACATATCGGCCCTTGTTTGGTAAGATGCCGGTTTAAGCGTTTCAGCAAACCAGTCAGTATCCGGATAGAGCCAGGGATCAGTTCCCTGCCTGTGGTTCTCAATTCTCTCCTGTGAATATGGTGGAGTGTTTCCTCTGTAGATAGCAATTTCGTTTAACATTTCCAGGTAAGTGGCAGCATCAGCCATTTCAGGAACACGAGTAGGCTGATTCAAACCCTGGTTAAAATCTACATTGAATTGTGTTACTCCTGCCTGTCCCCTTTTGGTTGTGATCAGAATCACACCATTCGCTGCCTGGGCACCGTAAATAGCTGCAGACGCATCCTTCAATACACTGATATTTTCAATATCCCTTGGATTCAGGCGCTCGAGGCCGCCGGCACGGTTTGGAACTCCGTCAATCACAACCAGAGGTGCATTATTTCCAAGTGTATGTTCTCCACGTATTCGGATCATCGCACCATCTGCTCCGGGTTCACCGCTTGTATTCACAGTAACAACTCCGGGAAGCTGGCCGGATATGCTGTTTGATATATTTGTAACAGGTGCCTGTTGAAGCCTTTCTCCTGAAATGGATGTAACGGAACCGGTTAATGTTTCCCGTGCCCTTGTACCATACCCTACAACTACGAGTTCTTCAGTACCGAAGATTTGCATCTGCAGTTCAACATTGATTTCAGTTCTGCCATCAATGGGTACTTCCTGTCTCTGATAACCGATATAAGTAAAAATAAGGGTTTCCTGAAGTGACGGGACTGAAAGAGTAAAGTTTCCATCAAGATCAGTAGCTGTACCGGTTTCAGTTCCCATGACTACGATATTCACCCCGGGCAAGGATTCACCTGTACTGGCATCCACAACTGTTCCCCTTACAGTTTCCTGGCGGTCTACATTTAAGATCATCGCCGGAATTCTATTTAAAGGGCTTCTGATCTCCTGAATCGATATAACCGTTCCATTTGATATATAATGAGCAGTCAACCCCGTTCCCTCAAGCAGCGTATTTACTGCCTGTAAAACGGGCATCTCCTCGATCAAAAGAGAAGCGCTTTCATCAGGGATCAGGTTGGAATTATACGATAATCCCAAATTCGCCTGATTTGCAATGAATTCCAGTGCATCAGCAAGTTTCATGTCTTCCAACTCAACTGTCAGAAGATCTTCATCAACTTCATTTTGAAGACTTACAAGGTACTCGGATCCAAGAATTTGTGCATTTGCTGAGCCCGGATAGAGTATAGAACTCATACCGGCAAACAACATAATAATGCCCAAAAGCATTATTCCCAATCCGGAAATGGTAACTTTCCTTATTTCATTCATCCTTTGTGTGATTTATGTTATCGTTGTGTAATTGAAGAATTTATATATTAAGTATAGACCTTCAATCTGATTGTTTAGTGTTCCATCGAATTATCCCGTTCCTCATGGTATAATTGATATTCAGACCTTCTGAAATTGTATTCAGTACATTCTCAAGTGAGTCCCGGTTAAAATTGGCAGTCAGGCTTAATGTGCTCAGTTCACCATCTTCAAGTTCATTAGTGATGTCAAAAATTCTTTCAAGCTGCTGAAGAACCTGGTCAAAAGGAGTGTTATTGAAAATGATATTGCCATGCAACCAACTCAGATAGTTGTATATTTCCGATGATTCTTCGAGTATCGTGCCACTCTTTTTTTCATACATTCCGACCATGTTTTCTGTCAGAATTGTCTCACTGGTTTCGTTCAGTGTACTAAACGAGACCTTCCCTTCTGAAACTGCAACGATTACATTACCTGATGACCGAAGAGTGTTTATATCGAAACTTGTGCCCAGCACAGAAATTATTGATTCTGATGTTAGTACCTGAAACCGGCGATCCGCATTGCTTACAATTTTAAAATAGGCCTGCCCGTTTAATCTTGCTGACATATCACCGCCGGAACCTGAAGCTATTGTAATGGTTGAATTTTCATTCAATTGGATTTCGGAGCCGTCGTTCAGTTCAATACTTTTTATTTCCGAAGCACCGGTTTGATATGTTATCGTTTCGGCAACCTTTCCCTGATACAAGCTTAAGTTCAATACATACATCATTGAAATCAAAACAAGTATGCTTACAGCAACAAATTTGTAAGAATTTCTGAATTTTTTGTCAGAATGAAGTTTTAACCGGGATTTATGTTCAGGCTTACCAATTCTTTCAGTAATGGAATTCAATACCTCTTCCTTTCTATCTCTTGTAGCTCTTGATTCTTCATTATTCGAATCCGAATGTGCTTCTGCAGTAAACTGATTTTCGATATAGTTGGTACCTTCTACCGTTTGAAACCAATCCAGAACTATTTTTGCCTCACTTCTGGTAGCAGTACCATTGAAATATTTTTCGAGTAACTTCTTATCCGGCTTTTTCATCCCGTACTTTTATTGCATTTACTATTAATACAACACGGAATGGCAAAAGTATGTGAAAAAATTCGGGTTTTACTTTTTCACACTATATCAAGGATGCTTTTGATAGGCAGATATGTATTCCCTCATTCTCTTGCTAGCCAAGTAGTAGTGTGATTTAACCGTATTGACCGTCAAACCTAATTTAGCAGCTATTTCATCGTTAGTATAATCGCCAGCACTTTTTAATTCATAGACCTGTCTTTTAATATCCGGCAATTTTTTAAGACAATGATTAAAAAGAAGTTGTAATTCAGAATGTAATACAACTTCATCCGCTTTAAGTGATTCATTTGCATTGATCCTGGCATATTCAAACTGCCGCAATATTCTTCTCTTTTTAATTTTAATCATGTTAAGGACATGATTCTTCAATGAAATGAATAGATAGCCTTTTAAGGATTTCTCACTTTTTAAATTTAACCTGTTTAACCAAAGTTTGATGAAGACATCCTGTACGGCATCTTCAGCAAGTTGCTGATCTCTGAGAAATTTAACAGCAAGTTGATGTAATTCATCATAATATAACCAGTAAACTTCTTCAAGGGCCTTTTTATCCCCGATTCGAATTCTTTTAACAAGATTTTTATCACCCATACTCGAATTTCCCGTAACCGAAAGTGCAATAAGTAACTTATCCCGAAATTTTCGTTCTATAATGAAATGATTCCATTTCATAACAGTATTATTAATAAAATATAAAATCTTGTAAAATTAAAAAGCAAAAATAACATTGTACTGATTAAGTACTACTATGAATTGCCGGGATTGCCTCTGTAGTTTTATTAATCAGGTAAATCTTAATACAGCAATGATTTAACTTGTCAGGATTTATACCATTTAATATTTATCACAGGATTGTCAGGTCACATCACACATGTATGAATCTCAAAACTGAAACAAAATCTCAATCACGATCAAAAGAGCATTTTAAAAAACTCTGGAAATTGCTTGTAAAGCACAGTAATTGGGAGAAATTTATTGATGATGAAAAGACGATAGACCCGGATAAACCTTTTCACCAAAAGCGGCAAGGCGGTTTATTATTTTTTCTGAAATTCATCCCCTGGATACTTCTATTGGGTTTTTTTTTCTCGTTTTACTGGGATTTTCCCGGGCGGGAAATTATTCTGTTCGGAAATATATATCCGGTTGAAGGACTTCTGAGAATTGTTAGTGTTAGCGGGCTTATCGGTTTTTTAACCAATTGGTTAGCTATTACGATGTTATTCAGGCCGGCCAGAAAACGGCCTCTTCTTGGCCACGGACTTATTCCGGCACAAAAAAAACGTATTGCATTCCGCTTAGCAACGGCAGTTTCCAGAGATTTGATTAACCCTGACATCATCAAGAAAAAAATTCATGAATCAGGAGTGATCTCTAAATACAGAGAATTGGCTTCGGATTATATTAAAGCTGTTACCGATAATCCGGAATTCAGATCCGACCTCAAACAATGGGTTGTCGATTATGTCCAGGCAATGATCGGTGATCCTGAAGTGCGTACTTCCATAGCAGAAAAACTAATTACTGAATTGGATGAATCACTGGAACAACGATCCCTCGAAAAGGTGGCAATAAAAACATATACCTTTTTAAAAGGCAAAGAGATGCAGGATATTGTTGAAGAGTCGCTCGTCAGGCTGCCTGCAACTGTGGAAAAAGGACTCATCCGGTTTGATGAATTCCTGGACCGGCTACCAGAGCATATAGAGAATGAGAGTGATAAAATAGAAACCATAGTAACTCAAATTTTATATCGACTTGTCAATCAACTCGACGTTTTTTCACTTGTTGAGGAGAACCTGAAAAATTATGACGAAAAAAGGCTCGAACGACTGATCAAGGGAGCCACAAATGAACAGTTATCCTATATCCAGTATCTGGGCGGTATATTGGGTACCATCGGAGGCCTGGTCATCTGGCAGCCCATACTGAGTCTTGCCGTTCTGGCGTGTTTATTTCTCATTGTTTTATTCACAGATCATTTACTTATGGCCGTCAGTCCCGGCAAGGAAACAAACATATAACAGGGTGAATATAAGCTGCTGAATAATTAACTAACATTAACATCAACGAGGTATTCTTTATGAAAAATGTACATTCGGTATTTACATTATGTTTATTATTGATCTTTATCAGTTTACCATTGCAGGAGGCACATTCACAAAATGTGCCAGGTGAAGGCACACTTGGAATCACAGCCAGCGTTCAGTCCGGACAAACCAACCTGTTATTTCCATACCGTGTAACAGACCAGGTTGCCATTGCTCCCATGATCGGATTTCGATCAGTGGAAAATGGTTTAACGACCTTGCAAGTGGGTATTAAGCCTCAATTTTTCCGGGCTATCGGAAATGATTACGCTACGTATCTTGGAGGGCTTGGAATGATACGAATTGACTCTCCAAATGTTGGAGATAACGACTCTTCATTTGTTCTTGGATTTAACGGCGGAGGCGAATATTATCTGAGTAGCCATTTCAGCCTTGGAGTTGAAGGCCTGGTGAATATTGTACTCGACAATCAAAATTCGATCAGTACCGGGGCTGCTGTGAACGCTACATTTTATTTTTAATTCAATCAGCAAATTTTATGGAGGCTATTTCCACCAGTAAACTTGCAGTATTAATTGATGCAGATAATGCTCAACCCTCTATTATTGATGGGTTATTGGCTGAAATAGCCAAATATGGAACAGCTAATGTGAAGCGTATCTACGGTGACTGGACTCAGCCACAACTCAACAGCTGGAAGAATGAGTTGTTACAGCATTCAATTCAACCTATACAGCAATTCGGATATACCAGGGGAAAAAATGCAACAGACAGTGCACTAATCATTGATGCAATGGATTTACTGTATACAGGTGAGTTCGACGGCTTCTGCCTTGTATCCAGTGACAGTGACTTTACTAAGCTGGCTGCAAGAATAAGAGAAGCGGGCCTCGTTGTTTATGGATTCGGAGAGAAAAAAACTCCGGATCCATTTGTGGCTGCCTGTGATAAATTTATATACACAGAAGTTCTCCAGGAAGATAAAGATGAAAAAAAATCCGACCGAAAAGTCAAAGCCCAAACACTGAAACAGGATACAAAATTGGTCAACCTTGTCCGTAATGCTATTGATGCATCATCGGATGAAAGCGGGTGGGCTCATCTTGCTCCGGTTGGGAGTTATATTGCAAAACAGTCCCCTCAGTTCGATCCAAGAAATTATGGTTACCGAAAACTTGGAGAATTAATTGATTCAATGGGTTTATTTGATATGGAGGAAAGGCCAGTAGGCCAGGGACAATCGAAAGCGATTTATGTGAAGGATAAGAGGAAATAAATAGTAAAAAGTAAAAAGTAGAAAGTCTGTAAAATACTAATTGATAATAACTTATGTTGGTTTGTTAAAATGAGTATAATGCGTTTATTCGTCTGTTGGGTATTGTTACTTGTTCTTTTTCAGGGGTGTGATCAGGGTACCGTACAGGAAGCGGATTATCGAACGGACACGGATTACAACCCATTTACAGCATATCTTTCTGAACAACATCCATCCTATTCCTGGGAATTGAGTAATTCCATTGAGGAGGATGGATACATCACCTATGTGATAAGGATGATATCTCAGGAATGGTTGAATGAGGATATGGTGAACAAACCGGAATGGTGGCACTGGGTGACAATAGTAGTTCCTGACCGGATTGATCACTCCGCAGCACTCTTATGGATAGGTGGCGGCACCGACTATTCAGACAGGCCTGATACTGTCAGTGAATTTTTAATTGAAGCCGCAGCTTGAGACCAATTCTGTAACTGTAAATCTTCATAATGTACCCTTTCAACCCGTGACTTTTACCGGCGACAACCATGAACAACGATATGAAGATGATCTCATCGCATATGGCTGGAGAGAATTCATGGAAGCTGGTGCAGCAGATGAAGATGCAGAATGGCTTGCAAGGCTCCCGATGACAGCCGCAGCCATGCGTGCTATGGATACGGTAACGGAATTCAGTAATGGGCATCTTACTCAAGCGATTGAACAATTTGTAGTGGCTGGAGCGTCAAAACGAGGCTGGACAACCTGGACAACCGCTATTTTTGACGACAGAGTCATTGCAATAGCTCCCGCTGTAATTGATCTGCTCAATATGCTGCCTTCATTTGAACATCACTGGCAAGCCTATGGGGAATGGTCACCGGCTATTCGTGAGTATGAAAATGAAGGTATTATGAATTGGCAGCATTCCCGTGAATATGAAAGACTCAGAGAACTTGTTGACCCCTACTCCTACCTGGAGCAACTGACGCTACCTAAATTTATAATTAATGCTGCGAGTGATGAATTTTTCCTCCCGGATTCGTGGCAATTTTACTGGGATGACCTGCCGGGTGATAAATATTTAAGGTACATTCCCAATACAGGCCATTCATTGAGTGAAACTGATGCTACACAAAGCCTTATATCTTTTTATTACAGTATATTGAATGACCAGCCATTACCCGATTTTAACTGGCATGTTACCGATGAACGCATCACCTTCACATATAATACCGATCAACCGCCATCTGCCATTAACCTTTGGAAGGCTGATAACCCGGATGGCAGAGATTTCCGCCTTTATGTAATCGATCGTACCTGGCAAAACAGGAATCTAAGTTTAACAAATAACGGAACCGGTGAAATAATAATTGAGGAACCCTCAGAAGGATATTCTGCTTATTTTATTGAGGCTACCTTTCCGGTAACCGATCATACCGACATCAAATATACATCCGGAGTGGTTGTGGTACCAGACACATATCCATATCCACCATTTGAATCTGAATCGCCAATGGGAAGTATGATAGAATAACAGTCAGATGTAGAATTAATCATGAGAATCAAAGGTGTCATCGAGACCTGTATATATGCATCGGACCTTCACGCCGTTGAATATTTCTATGGACAAATCCTTGAGCTCAAACTGGTATCAAAAGAAGAAAACCGGCACCTGTTTTATAGATGCGGAAAAGGCATGTTATTGATTTTTAATCCAAAACATACATCTTCAGAGCAAACTTTTGTAAACGGAGAACCGGTACCTCTCCACGGTGCATCCGGGCCCGGCCATCTGGCCCTTGCTGTTGAAAACCAGGATATTCCAAAGTGGAGAGAGAGATTAGAGACGTGGAATATTAAAATAGAATCTGAAATAACCTGGCCTAATGGGTTCAATTCCATATACTTCCGGGATCCGGCAGGTAACAGTATTGAACTGGTGGCATCGGGATTATGGGAGTGATTATTGTCATTTGCAGCACTTTGGTATGCTTCAATCATATCCTGGCCCCAGAAATCTGTTTACAATAAAAATGTCAGGATCAGAATTGGTAAACTGTATGTAATGTTGTTTATTTTTATCACGGAACGAACGCTGTATTTCATTGTTGAATTGATTAACTGAACACGATCAATTTTGCCAATAAATGCTCTTGATAAGGTAAAATTCATGTCATTCGATACCTCATCAATTGATACATAAAACATAAATTTACTTTCATAATGAATCTTGACTGGGATGGGATTTATCCTGCTGTAACTACCAAATTTCATGAAGATGGATCCCTTGACCTGAAAACCTTTCGAAAAAACATTGAAGCTCAAATTGAAGCCGGTATTCATGGAGTTGTTTTAGGCGGAACACTCGGTGAAGCAAGTACTTTAAAAAACGATGAAAAGCTGGAGCTTGTAGAACAGACTCTTGAACTTGCAGATGGCAGAATACCAGTTATTTTGAATATCGCAGAACAAACGACAGCGGATGCTGTAATAGCTGCACAGAATGCTGAAAAATACGGAGCGTCCGGTTTGATGTTACTCCCGCCAATGCGTTATAAAGCGGATGGCCGCGAGACTCTCGAGTTTTTCAAGGAAGTTGCTGCTTCAACATCCCTGCCTGTAATGATCTACAATAACCCTGTCGATTACGGCATTGAGGTAACCCTGGAGATGTTCGATGAGTTGATAGAATTCGAAAATATTCAGGCGGTTAAAGAGTCAACCCGGGATATCACAAATGTTACCCGTCTGATTAACAGGTTTGGAGATCGAATTAAAATATTGTGTGGTGTGGATACCATCGCCCTGGAAGCTCTACTGCTGGGCGCATCGGGCTGGGTGGCAGGATTGGTTTGTGCTTTTCCGAAAGAAACTGTCGCCATCTATGACTATGCCAAAAATGGGAATATCAATGATGCACGCAAAATCTATCGATGGTTTATGCCTTTACTCGAGCTCGATATTCATCCAAAGCTGGTTCAGAATATCAAATTGGCTGAAACGGCAACAGGTATCGGAACAGAACATGTACGTAAACCCCGGCTGAAACTGGCCGGAGAAGAAAGAAAAATGGTAGAAAAAATTATCGAAGATGCTCTGCATGCAAGATCTGAAATTGAACACTTAATCTGAAATTATAAACTATACGCTATGATCGAAGGTGTAAACTTAATTGGTTTTGAAGTATCAGGAAACGACAGGGAATTTATTCAGGCAGTAAACCCGAAAAGCAATCAGAAATTGCCAGAAAAATTTTATATAGCTCAGGACTCAGATATTGAAATGGCTGTTGAAAAAAGTTCGAGGGCATTTGAAGTTTATAAAAAGCTTCCCGGTGCAAAAAAAGCTGATTTCCTTGACTCAATAGGTGAAGAGATTATGAATCTTGGAGATTCATTGATCAATCGGGCAATGGATGAAACGGGCCTTCCCTCCGGCAGGCTGCAGGGTGAAAGAGGCAGAACTGTGAACCAGTTGAAAATGTTTGCCGGCCTTCTCAGAGATGGATCATGGGTTGATGCAAGGATTGATACGGCTCAACCGGATCGATCACCGATTCCAAAATCTGATATCAGGTATATGAATTTTCCACTTGGGCCGGTCGTTGTGTTCGGAGCCAGTAATTTCCCTCTTG
>SL_3KL_010_SEDDRAFT_10001053_pt1 | contig 24520 bp, 20 predicted proteins | sample SodLakKL_010_SED_2_FD_10381 | JGI IMG/M metagenome (IMG submission 10381) | reverse complement strand
AAAAAAAGGGGGAGCCGTTACGGCTCGCCTTTTTTAAAATTATATCCTAGATCAGTTGTTAAAACTGTGGATCGAACGGATACGGATTCAGAGGATGAGATTCCGCACGTCGGTTTCTCTCACAACCCGGAGTATCTCTGTCTCTTTCAGCTTCGGAACACTGTACCGGAGCTTTTCCAAGACCACGAGAGTCGATTCTGTCTTCGGCAATACCATTGTTCTTGTAGAATTCTACAACAGCATTGGCACGTCTCAGGCTGAGTCGGAGGTTATACTGATCGCCACCAACATGATCGGTGTATGCATCAACTCTCACACGGAAAGCATCTGCTTCATTCAGTTTCTCAATGTTTTCTGTAAGCATTCGCGCAGCTCTGTCGGTAATGTTAGAGCGATCGAAGCCGAAATTAATTGTTGCCAGTTCACGGATGAATGGAGGATCGTTAGGATCAAGCGGATCAGTTCCCATCTCGATTTCCTGACCGTCGGTAAATCCATCACCATCAGTATCAGGGTTGAGAGGATCAGTTCCGTATACCATCACTTCTTCATAATCGGTCAGTCCGTCGCCGTCGGTATCAGGGTCAAGCGGATCTGTGCCGTAACCGCCATCAAATGGGCCATCAAAGTCAGGGTCTTCACACTCAGATTGTACTGTGTGCTTAACTTCCTGGCAGTCGGTGAGTCCATCGCCGTCAGTGTCAGGGTCGAGAGGATCTGTTCCGTATACATTCACTTCGTCACCATCAGAGAGGCCATCGCCATCTGTATCAGGATTAAGAGGATCAGTACCATAGACCATTACTTCTTCATAGTCGGTGAGTCCGTCACCATCGGTATCCGGGTTTAAGGGGTCGGTTCCGTATACGTAAATTTCGTCGTAATCAGAAAGGCCGTCTCCATCACTATCACGTTCCATGAGCTCTTCGTCGGATAGACTCATAAGATATTCAAGTGTTAGCGGATCGGGGTCGCCTTCTGGTTCACCGGTACGGCAGGACTGAAAAATAAGTCCGGCTGCAAGTAAACCCAGAATCATATATTTTGGATGTTTAAACATGTTTATGTCTCCTGTACAGTTAGTATGAGGTTGTGATTTAGAAATTATTTTCAATGATCTAAAAATACACATCCGGTGATACCAAACAAAAAGGTTTTTTGACAAATGATAAAGAATCATCATATATTAAAACCAACGTTAAAGAGGGGCTATAGCTCAGTTGGCTAGAGCGTCGCGCTGGCAGCGCGAAGGTCCGGGGTTCGAATCCCCGTAGCTCCACTTTTTTTTGTTCGGCAATGAACGCCGTGTATTCGAGTAATTGTAATAAATACTTTAGCAGTACAGCACTATAGTACTAAAGATTTAAGTATTTTTCGAATAAAGACAAATAATAAACGCCTTTTCAAAAAAATTACCTATACACTTTACATCATTTATAGGTAATAGTTCCGATTAAACATAACATTCTCTCCAATTCGGAATAGTTTTCAATTTCTGTGTACCAGGATTCCTGTAAGCAGCAGGTAAGATTGTCTCATAAAAGCTGTCTATTCGAATAGTAAAATAGCAGATTATTTAGATTGATTGACTTGGGTAAGGATCAAAAATCTGAAATCCCGGTATACACATAATAGATAAGGCGAATATATATCAGATCAGCTGGAAAATCCAGCTCTGTACTCCTTTATGCTTTAATTGGTAATCGAAGTAGTGTATTTCGAATATTGATTGTCAGGCCGAGAGTCTCCCCCGATACTTGAAAAAAATAATAATGCATTTTTAATACCGGTGTGTAAACAGAAGTGAGAATTGAACTATCCATTAAGAGATGAAAGATTTAAAGATGATCTGGATAAAATTGATATTATTTCTTTTTCTTGCAAACCCGATGCTTTTAGCCACTCAATCTTTTGGTTTAAGTTCAGGGCAAGATTTATCCAAAGAAGTTGATTTTGTTACTCAAGCAGTTCCAAATAAAGTGGCAGCTGATACGCTGAGGGAAACGGGAACGCCTTTGAAAAGTGGTGACACTTTAGTGACCGGGCAACTTGAATATGCTATTGTGCATTTTAAAAACGAGTCGATAGCCTTTATCCACCCCGGTTCAAGGCTATTGATTTCAGGTGAAGAAGGGAGAGATATGGAAGTGAGTATCAGGATAGATCTGCTTCATGGAGGGTTGTTTTTAAAACTAAATGGTAACAATCAATCAGCATTTGAAATCACCACAAGTTCCAGTGTTATACATACAGACTATGCTTTATTTGGGGTGTTTGCATCCGGATTTTTTTGGGTAGATGAAGGTGAGATAGAGATCATGGCCCTTAACAGCGGGCAGATGGTGCAGTTAAGGGCAGGCATGTTTGCACAAACTGACGAGGACGGGTTGGATATCATAACAGGGCAGCTCACCGAAACAGCTTTAAACCAGCTCACCGTGAATTATAATGAAGTGATCAGGGATCATGAGCTGCAGAATTGGGTTCTGCAGTTCAGGGAGGTGAACGGCCGGACTATTGATTGATACAAGCAGTTATACATATGTAACTCGCCTCTACGAAGGGATCGCCACGTGCTCATTTTTTGAACGTGCCGGCAAAATTCACGTTTCAATGTTAATAATTCTCCAAAATGATCACTCACATCTTATTCAGGCAAGTAATGTGTTCTTTCTTAAATAGAAGTATTTAAGTAATATAGGGTACTCTTTTAAGAGAACCATTTTGCACTTGTAACATCCCGGGCTTGCTGAAAACGAACGGGCCGGTTTTGGCAATTTCTTAAATGGCCGTATCATGCAAACTACAGTCGCATATCATCCCATAAACTAATCGCTCTATAAAAGGATATTGAAGAATATCGGACCCAGCATATTAACCCTATTGGTGACAGGTGGTATCTTATTGATTTTTACCCTTTCTCCTGTAGTTCAATCAATTGATCTGGATATGCGGGATCTGTTGTTTCAGATTAGAGGTGAAGTGGACCTGTCTCATAGTGATATTGTTATTGTAGAAATGAGCCAGCAGGCCGATGCAGAAATACCCTACAAATTTCCCTGGCCATCGTATGTATATGCTAAGCTTGTAGAAAACCTGAACAGAGCCGGTGCAAGGGCAATTGCTTTTGATGTGATGTTTGACCAGCCTGATTTGTATGATGCAAGAAATGACTCCATCTTTGCAGAGGCTGTACGGCAGGCGCAAAATGTGGTTTTTATTGGTGGCTTTCGCCGGCAAGCAGACCGAAGGGCCGGTGACTACCTGGTTGAAAATATCTCACCTGTATTTCCGAGAAATGACCTCCTTGATGCTACACCGTGGAATATTGGCTTCGTAGATATGCGTCGTGATCTCGATGGTGCAATTCGATCCTATCCGCTTCAATTAAACTTCCAGGGGCAGCCCTATTTTTCACTTGCCTTGCAGATGATGCCACTGGTTTTGGACGAAGATGTCTCGTATGTAAATGAACGAACCCATTACAATGTTGCCGGCAGGCGTTTGCCAAAAACAAATCAAGGCAGAATGCTGATCAACTACTACGGTGGTTACCGTTCATTCGATTATATTAGCCTTGAGAGGGTGGTGGATGATAAAGACTTCCAGACCACAACAGAGAGATTGGCATTTGAAGTGAATGAGTTTGATGATCCGGATTATGGGCTTTTATACCAGGACGTGCTTCGCGACAAGATCGTTTTGGTAGGAGCAACCATGCCCGAGCTGCAGGATTTCCACCAGGTTCCTTTTCCAAACAGTTCCGGCGACAAGATTATGGCGGGGGTTGAAATTCATGCTCATGCCATTCAAACCTTGATTGATGAATCGTTTCTGAAAGAGCTCCCGCCGCTGCAAAATCTGTTTATCACCTTTCTTATATTGATTATCGGTTATCTTATTACACTGCGATTTATTGGATGGGGAGGGCTAACAGCAGCAATTATATTCGGTCTTGGCTGGGGATTGACAGCGCTGTTCATTTTCATTCAATTCAACTTATTCTTGCCAATCCTGCCCGTTTTCCTGGCTGTTTTACTGGGTTACACTGGCTCAACCTTGCAGAATGTGATTTCTGAAGTACGTGAGAAGATGAAGATCAAATCTATGTTTTCGTCGTACGTTTCACCCGAATTGGTTGAGAAAATGGTATCTGACGATATTTCCTATAAACTGGGGGGAAGCATTGAAGATCTGACGGTTCTTTTTACAGATATTGAGGATTTTACAGCCATTGCTGAATCTATTGAACCCCATGAGCTTGTTGGGATCATGAACGACTATCTGGGAGAAATGTCAGCTATTATTAATGATAATCATGGTACGCTTGATAAATTTATTGGGGATGCGGTAATGGCATTTTACGGAGCACCAATTCCATCCGAAAAGCACTCTTCAGATGCCTGCCGAACAATTTTAACTGCAGGATTTAACTGGGTGGGAGCTACTAAAGACGGAAAAAAAATTAATATAAAAACGCGATACGGGTTAAATACCGGTAAGATGCTTGTAGGTAATATGGGATCGGAAAAGAGATTTAATTACACCGTGATGGGCGATCAGGTGAACGTTGGTGCCAGGTGTGAGACCGCATGTAAGCTTTTTGGCGTTTATGCGGTGATTTCTGAATCCACAAAAACAGAGGCTGAAAAGAGTGGTGAATTTCTATTCAGGAAATTGGGCAGGGTTCGGGTTAAAGGACGACAAAAACCAATCTGGCTGTACCAACTGGTGAGTTTTAAGAAAAATGCGCAGGAAATGACTATCGAACTAATAGATTCATTTGAAAAAGCACTTGAGCTCTATTATTTAAGGGAGTTCGAAAAAGCTATAACACAATTTGAACATGTGCGTGAGTTTGAGTCGGAACAGTTGTACTCAAATGAGCTGACTAATCCCTCTTCTGTCTACATTAAAAGGTGCAGGGAGTTGATTTCAGAGCAACCCGATGAAAAGTGGGAGGGTGTTATTGAAGGGTAAATTAATACACGATTTTCATTTAGTTTTAATTGAAAAGGCCTTATCTTAACTATTCGGGGCAAGTTCCATACAGCCAGCTCCCTATGAACTCCGTCAGGGTCGGAAGGCAGCAGCGGTAGTAGGTCGTAGCGGCGTGATATGGGTCGCTTGCCCTATTTTTTTCTCTTTTCAATATCTTCCGAAATGTGCTCTGCATGAATTCGGGTGTTCTCAATAAATAGCCGGCTGGTATCCATACCACCGCAAACCACACCGGCCACATAAAGTCCTTTTCGGTTGGTCTCAAGCGTCTTTTCATTATAGACGGGCATTTTCACTTCATCTTCCGTAAGCTCTATTCCAAGTTTTTCCATCAGGCCAAAGTGGGGTCGATAGCCGGTCATCGCCAGAACAAAATCATTTTTTATAGTTTTCTTGCCTTTCGGGGTTTGTATATCCACTTCATCCTTGCGGATCTCCACTACTTCAGAATTGAAATAGCCGGTAATTGAGCCCTCCTTAATCCGGTTCTCAATATCAGGTTTCACCCAGTATTTAATGGAGGGTTTTAGCGTATCGTATTTTACCAATATGGAAACATTGGCCCTGCAGCGCCAGGTTTCAAGTGCAACATCGGCGGCAGAATTACCACCTCCCACAACCAATACGTTTTGCCAGGCATATCGATGAGGTTCGTCGTAGTAGTGAAGTACTTTGGGAAGATGTTCGCCGGGCACATTCATAGGATTTGCCTGCCCGTAGAAGCCGGTGGCAAGTACTACTTTTTTCCCTTTATAGGATGCTTTCTCTGTTATCACTTCGAAATCTCCGTCACTCCCATTTACCGATTTAACCTCTTCGTAGAGTTTTACATCCAGCTTGTAGTGTTCTGCTGCGCGACGGTAGTACTCCAGGGCCTCTTTTCGGGTAGGTTTGGGGCCATGCGAAATGAAAGGAATATTGCCGATCTCCAGTCTTTCCGAGGTAGAAAAAAAGGTCATATTGACGGGGTAGTTATAGATCGAATTCACCAGGCATCCACGCTCTATAATCAGGGATTTAATCCCTCTCTTTTTTAATTCAATTGCAGTTGCAAGACCGATAGGCCCCGATCCGATAATGATGACCATATACGCTTAAATAATAAATTTAAAATTGAGAGCAAACATTCAAAATGTAACGGATATTATTCCCAAATAGTTGAACTGCCGATTTTATCATGAAGTTGTGCAGTTATCCGGCTTAGGTAACAAATATAGATAACAGGCGTTCACCCGAATATCTGTGCCGGATCAATTTTCACTTATGAAATCACCGACGGTTTTGTTCAGCCATCCCGGAGGGAGGCTCCAGAAACCTACATGACCGCCCTGATCCGTAAAGCATTCTACCAGATTAGGGTTCTTCCGAATCGCATCAATCGGAGTCCATTGAAAGGGACACATAGGGTCTTCTTTACTGTGAATAACCAGGGTTGAGGTTTGGATTTGATCCATGAACAACCCGCTGGAACATCGATGGTAGTAATCTTCAGCGCCATCAAACCCATAGATTTCAGCTGTCACCTGGTCATCAAATTCATATATGGTAGAGCCGTTAAAATCCGGCAAATCAGGATAGATTTTTTTCTTTTCCCGGAGTTTTTGTGCCAGTGTTCTGAGAAATCGAATGGAATAGATCTTATTAAACCCTTTTTCAAGATTGATGGAGCCCCTTTTCAGGTCGAAGGGCGTAGAAATGGCAACGATGCTCCTTAAAGGATGATGGGTTTTATGCTCTTTCAGGTAATTGAGCAGTGCGCTGGCTCCAAGTGAAAAACCGGCGGCATGAATAGTACGGTTCGGAAATTCTCTATTTACCCAGCTAATGATGGTTTGAAGATCTTCGATTTCACCGGAATGATAGAACTTTTTTGTTCGATTCAGAGTGCCGCTGCAGCTTCTGAAATTGGGAGCTACAACTGTAAAGCCTCTCTGATGGAGATGATTGGCAAGCTGGGTTACGTAGTATCGATTGGAGTGCCCTTCAAGCCCGTGGAAAATGATGACCACCGGCTTTTTATTCTCACCGTGAGTGTAGTCGATGTCCAGAAAATCATTATCAGGCGTGTCGATTTGAACACGTTTATAATGGACATGCGGAGAGTGAAAAAGAAGCGAGCAGAGAACCGTGTGAGCATGTCCGTTAAAACACCATGGAGCTGACGAGAAGGAGTCTGTAAGGCGGTTCATAAACCAGATTTCAAAATGTGTTTTTTACTTAATGGATTTCAGAAGGCCAAATTCGAAAAAGATTTTGATTGTCACAATCAGTATCCTTTTTAAGATTTTAAAGATAATAAAAACGAATATGGAATGAACGACTCTTATATGAAAAGGCCGGTTAAACGTATTACTGCAATCGACTTGGGGACAAATTCATTTCATGCGGTTATCGTGGATATTTTTTCGGACGGCAGTTTTTATACCATCGACAAGCTGAAAGAGATGGTTTTACTTGCTGAAAAAGGCGTGGAAGAAGGACTTTCGGAAGCCGCGATGCAACGTGGCCTTGAAGCGCTCAATAAAATCAAAACTCTCTCAGACCACCAGGATTCAAATCTAATATTAGCCTACGCTACGAGTGCCATCCGTGAGGCTGAAAATGGTGGTGTTTTTATTCAAAGGGCTATTGATGAGGTTGGTGTCAAAATTTATGCCATTCCCGGCAGACTCGAAGCAGAGCTGATAGGGTTAGCGGTTCAGCATGGTGTTCAGATGCCTGAAGATCCCGCGTTAATCATGGATATCGGAGGGGGAAGTGTAGAGTACATTCTGTCTGACAAGAAAAAATTCTATTTCCTTACCAGCAAAAAAATTGGTGTGGCAAGGATGACCGCCTCCTTTATTGATCACGATCCCATCACCGGTGAGGAGATCAAAACACTGCGCAATTATTTTCATGAAAATCTGATAGATGTAGCCCAGGCGTTTGCCATGCACAGGGCCAAAATCATGATCGGTTCTTCAGGAACAATGGAGAATATTGCACTAATGATTGCCTACCGGAATAAGAAATCACCCAGCCTTTCGGTTAATGAGCTGGAGTTTACTTCCAAAGAGTTCTTTGCTTTTTATGATGAAGTGATAGGAATGGATCGTAAGCAGCGCGCTAAACTGAAAGGAATTGATGAAAAACGGATAGAGCTTTTGCCGGCCGGATTAGTGCTGGTTCACTACATTCTCAAAACGTTCGGCATCAATGATGTGAAAATTTCATCACAGGCGCTCAGAGAGGGGATTATACTCAGGTACATTAAAAAAGAGATGGATGAAATACAGGGCCTGGAAGTGGTGGGAGATCCGCGACGCCGCAGCGTGCTTGAGCTGGTTCAAAAATGCGACTGGCACGAAGATCACTCCAGACATGTGGCTAAGCTGAGCCTGAAGCTATTTGATGCGCTAAAAAACGAATTGAACTTGAGTGAACCGGACCGTGAACTGCTAGAATACGCTGCGCTGATGCACGATATTGGCTACCACATTTCTCATCGAAAGCATCATAAACACGCGCTATATATCATACGGAATGCAGATCTGCTGGGGTTCAAAGAGATTGAAATTGATATAATGGCAAACGTAGCCCGTTATCACAGAAGATCCACGCCAAAAGTCAGGCACCCCTTTTATAATCAGCTGTCCAAAACCAACAAACAACGTGTGAAAATACTCTCCGCAATTTTACGGGTTGCTGATGGACTGGACAGGAGCCACTATCAAAATGTGAGAACACTGGATGTGGAAATAACTGGCAATCAGACAATTATAAAAATTGGTACAGAGGCGGATCCTCAACTCGAGATATGGGGAGCAACCCGAAAAAAAAGTCTGTTTGAAGAAGTTACGGGAAGAGAGCTTTTGATTGAATGGGAAGCAGGGTTTTTAGGAGTTCAAGATCACTAATTAATTACCGGCCTGTATAAGTGCAGCTGCTTATCAGTTGAATATCCCATAGACAGCTTGAGTTTCGGAAATGAGGCAGAAAATGATCTCGTCCAATTTGAAGTGAGTTATTCGAATTTAATCAGGGAAATCGCTCAAAAACTTAAATTATTTGTGCGAAAATCTGATAATCGCACGTAAATACTTTAATCATCCGAGTAAAAGAGGCGATTACACTTAATTATTTAGATTAGGTAGGTTTATATTGTTACTCCTTTCCGGCAAAGCGATTTACTTTCTATGTATCGCCCTAATCAGCCCTAAAAATTGAAACCTTCCGTATCTTATATGCGTTGTATAAACAACAAATTTAAAGGCCGGCTAAATTGAAAAATAACTTACCTGCTGAAAAACCCGGCATAAGATCAATAAATCAGGATAAAAAACACATAAACAGTAAAAATTAAGACGATGAAGTACCTATTACCTACAATTCTAACAATAATTCTGGCATTTGCATTATTTATTACAGATGCAAGAGCCGGGTCTACTGATGTTGTTGTGACTGACAATATTATTGAAGCTATTCACAACATCGATATCGTTAGCCTGAATGTTCTTTTGGCTGAAGGCGCAGCGATTGATACCGCTGACGGAAACGGAAATACACCGCTGATGCTGGCATCTAAAATCGGGAATCCAAGAATGATTAAAATTATTCTTGCTCACAACCCTGAAGTAAACAGTCAGAACAATGATGGCTACACTGCGCTGATGGTAGCATCTGAGAATGGCCAATATTATATTGCGGCACAGTTAATCCGTGTTGGTGCAGATATTTCAGCTAAAAACAAGCAAGGCTTGACAGCTGCAGAGATCGCACTGCGTTTCGGACAGCCACAGATCAATAACCTGATCAATGGCAAAGAAGAAGTGCCTTTTACAAGGTAATTTACATACGACCTCAAAATTAAACCCCATTCTGTTAATTCAGGATGGGGTTTTTTTATTGCCAATGAAATGGCTGCTACATTATCGATGCGTTGATCGGTTATGAACTTTTCATCTTTATCTGATTTTAAATAGATTAATCTGAACTGTCACCGATTAAGATTATAACAGCGAATCTGTTTTAAATCAGCTGCGGCTATCCCCCATGATTAGAATCCTTCTGTCAGTCCTTTTTCTGTTCATCCAGCTAAATAATTTTGCTATGGAATCTACAGCCCAAGACTCTTCTTTAATTAATTCCCGGAATTCAACGTTTAACAACTTTGAAAAAAAACTAAAAGAGCACCAGGTAGTAGGGGGAGCCCTATTATTTCTTAGAGATGGTGAGATTGCAAATCACTACTATGGTTATGCAGAATTGAGTGAGCGGCGAGTTGTGGATGAAAACACGATTTTCCACTGGGCATCTATTACCAAAACGTTAACGGCAATAGGGATCATGCAGCTTCGCGATCGTGGTCTTCTGGCGCTCGACACTGCCCTTACAGATTACCTTCCTGAACTGAGAGAGATTCACAATCCATATGGAGATATGGATGAGATTACCGTTCGCATGGCCCTGAACCATTCAACGGGATTGAGAAATTCAACCTGGCCATGGGGCGGTAATGAAGATTGGCACCCTTTTGAGCCCAAGCGGTGGGAACAGCTGGTGGCCATGTTTCCCTATACTCAAATTGAGTTTGAGCCGGGAAGCCGTCACAGTTACTCCAATCCGGCTATCATATTTTTAGGTCAAATTATTGAAAAGCTATCAAATGATCCCTGGGAGATTTATGTAGATAAGCACATCCTGAGTCCACTTGGCATGAATAAGAGCTATTTTAATCATACACCGGCCCACCTTTTGCCATATCGCTCGAACAGTTATGTAATTAAAGAGGGGAAGCCTGAACCGCGCGGCCTGGATTTTCACACCGGCATCACAACTTCCAACGGCGGGCTGAACGCACCACTGACCGACATGGTAAGGTATCTGAACTTTCTGCTGGGCAGATCCCAAACGGGAACTGAAATTTTGAAAAGATCTTCACTTGAAGAGCTCTGGAATGAAGAACTTCCCATCACAGAAGAGGGTGGGGTTCGTTCATCAGCAGCCCTCTCTTTTTTTCTTGAAGAGTTTGACGGAATGAGAGTGATTGGTCATACGGGTACGCAATGGTCGTACTACTCCTGGTTTTATATTCATCCAGAATCGGGTACCGCGGCAATCTCAATTACCAATACAGACGGAGATAAAAATATGCATCAATTCAGGCGGGAAGTTACTCGCGAAGTATTTAGAGATTTTTTCACCCAGTTTAAATAGAAGTACTTTCACCGAAAGTACACCCTCTATTTGCCTGCCCCGGTATTAGAAAGCTGTAACAGTTCCCTGTTCTCACGGTCTTCTATAGAGAAAGTAAATTCCACCTACTTTTTAAATTGATTTAGCAATCTATAGAAATATCATAAACCAAAAGGAGACCGCATGGTTGTTGATTGGGAGCGTTTAGCAGAGATGTCGGGCAAATTCATTCTTCTGTTTCTGGAGTATTGTATCAAATTGTCGGCACTGCTGGTAACAGGTGTTGTATTGGCTGCAGAAGGAGCATTTTGGGTAAAGCTTGGCACCGGATTTAGCTCGGTTTCATCTTCTCTCAGAAAATTGTTTGCCCTGCCTTCAGAATTGGGATCAGCCTACAACCTGATATCTGATTATAACATGTTATCGGCCAATTTGTTTACTATGCAGCATGGCAATGATGCAATACAGAGCTTTATGGCATACCTGAACGGGGGTGTAACATATTTACAAACCGTTACTTATAACTTCGGAAGCCAGCCATTTGCTACTTTTTTTGCCGCTGTTTTTGCATTTTCCACACTCTATCTGACAGGCTGGGTATTGCGCTTTTACAGGCAAAAGGGAGAAGGTTCATACTTTAACAAAATGGAGCGTAAACTGGGTGAGTACATATTTAAGCCCCCTGAAGAACTTCTAAAGCCCGAACTTAGAAAAAAAACCGAACCTAAAAAGTTCTCCGAACCGGAAAGCAGTTCAGAAGGTGCGCAATCGGCAAAGAATAAGTATGTCCGAAAATTTGGGATGAATCAAACGAACAATGAGTATTTAGAAGATTATATTCGTCATTCACAAAACGGTGACGGATAAGAGTAAGGCTGAAAAGGGTATCCATATAATGTGAGTTCGATATAGGAATTTGCGACAGCCTTTTGGGGGTGGTTCATCGTATTTTATTCAGGTTTGTGAATTGAAGATTTAACTCATTGCATTCTTCCCCCAACGAGATGTCTATGGCACAACCACCCGTTCCCATTGGGATCCCTTATGAGAAATTCACCGTTATATAAAATCCCGCTTTCCTAAGCTGTCAACATTTCGTTTCTTCAATGAAACCGAAATTGATCTCATACTATGAAAATCTGTTCTTTTCTGCTCGTTCTCTTTGTATTAAATCCTCTTCATCTATCAGCACAAGAAACCATCGCCGAAAAAACCGCCGGGATGGAGAAGTACGAAGGCTTCTTCAACTTTTGGTGGGATGACGATACCGGGAAAATCTGGCTGGAAATTGATAAATTGGATGAAGAGTTTATCTATGTGAATTCCCTTGCCGCGGGAGTGGGTTCAAACGATATCGGCCTCGACAGAAGCCAGCTGGGAAACACCCGAATAGTGAAGTTTACCCGGGTAGGGCCTAAAGTATTAATGATTCAACCCAATTACGGCTTTCGTGCAACGTCGGGCGTAGAGCTCGAGGAGAAATCAGTTGATGAAGCTTTTGCACAGTCTGTTCTTTTTGGATTTGAAGTAGAGCTCCGGGAGGGAGACCGTGTTCTGGTCGACGCCACAAATTTCCTGATGCAGGATGCCCATGGAGTGGTTCAGCGTTTACGTGCATCCAACCAGGGCAACTATTCAATCGATACCTCCCGTTCGGCTGTCTATTTACCGGGCACATTCAACTTCCCCAAAAATTCAGAATTCGAGGTAACCCTGACTTTCACAGGAACAGGTGCCGGCAACTGGCTGCGTTCGGTAACACCAACTCCTGATGCCGTTACCGTGCGTCAGCACCACTCATTTGTTCAACTACCTGATGATGGATATAAGCCCCGTAAATTTGACCCGCGTTCGGGGTTCTTTCCGATCTCGTTCCAGGACTACAGCGCCCCCATTGGCGGTGAGTTCAATCGGCGATATATTGTGCGCCACAGGCTCGAAAAGAAGGATCCGGGCGCAGAGGTGAGCGAAGCGGTGGAGCCTATTGTATTTTATCTCGATAATGGAACACCCGAGCCGGTTCGAACGGCCCTGCTTGATGGAGCCCGATGGTGGAGTGAAGCCTTTGAGGCAGCAGGCTATAAAGATGCGTTTCAGGTAAGGATGCTTCCCGATGATGCACATCCGCTGGATGTAAGGTATAATGTAATAAACTGGGTGCACCGGTCAACAAGGGGATGGTCGTACGGATCGTCGGTTGTGGATCCAAGAACGGGAGAAATCATCAAAGGAAATGTACTGCTGGGATCTTTGAGAGTACGGCAAGATTACCTGATAGCCGAAGGACTGCTGGCGCCCTATGAAGAGGGAGTTGACCCTGACCCTCAAATGCTGGAGATGGCGCTCGACCGGATTCGTCAGCTCTCGGCGCATGAAATAGGCCACACTCTTGGTATAGCTCACAATTTTGCGGCAAGCGTTAACGATCTTGCATCGGTAATGGACTATCCCCACCCGATGGCTACGATAAATCCCGATGGGAGCCTGAGTCTTGAAAACGCGTATGACATTGGAATTGGCGAATGGGATAAGCGGACCGTGATTTGGGGATATCAAGACTTTGCTGACGGTGTAAATGAAGAGGAAGCTCTGGATGAAATTATCCGTGAAACCATCGATATGGGGCTTCTCTATCTTTCGGATGAGGTGGCCAGGCCGCAAGGAGGCTCCCATCCGTATGCACATCTATGGGAGTATGGATCGGATCCTGTTGCCCAGCTCGATCATATCCTTGAAATTCGAACCGCAGCGCTGAATCGCTTTGGCGAGCGTAATATCCGAATGGGCCGGCCACTGTCCGATTTGGAAGATGCGCTCGTGCCGATCTATCTTTTTCACCGCTATCAAACTGAGGCAACGGTGAAATTGATTGGCGGCGTAGATTATTCGTATACGCTTAGGGGTGACGGACAGAGCGGCCCGCGAATCGTAGATAATACAAGGCAGCAGTTGGCCCTCAATGCTATGTTAAATACACTGAACCCTGAAGTATTGGCCCTGCCCGAACATCTGCTGGAGTTGATCCCGCCAAGACCCGTCCGTATTCCAACCACCCGTGAACATTTTCGGGGGTATACAGATCCCATTCTGGATCCGGTTGCCATGGCCGAAGTTGCCGCGGAGCATTCAGCTTCTTTAATTTTTAATTCACAACGGGCGGCGAGGCTGATGAACCAATCGGCAAGAAACAGCAGTTATTTGAGCCTTGATGCTACAATTGAACGTGTTTTAAATCATACGCTTTTGGGTGAACAAAAAGAGGGGTATCATGGTGCCGTTCAGCGGGGAATCAATATGGCTGTATTGCGAAGCTTAATCCATCTTGCCGCAGATGAAAACGCAGCACCTGACGTGATGGCCCTGACAGGCCTGATGCTTGAAAACCTGAAATCGGAACTGGAACAAAGAACTACATCTGCCGGGCAAATGATCTGGAAAGCTCACTATAGAAAGGGTGCGCAACTGATTGGAAGCTATATAGCTGAACCCGAAAAGTTCTCCGCCCCACCGGCGCCTTACACTCCTCCGGGAGCACCCATTGGCAGCGGAGAGGTGAATTCACTGCATCTGTTGTGTGAGTTTTAAGAGTGTAGTGTAAGGAGAAAAGAAAACGTGAGACTACAGACCAAAAATCATATATGATCAAAGGCTTCAGGTTTAAAAAGAATGAGCGTGGCTATTCGGATAAGGCGTTCGCTTTTATGCGGAAAACAATTATCCCAACCACGAAATACCTGTTCAATCCCCGCATTACCAATCCGGAAAACATGCCGCTTACCGGCCCCTGTTTTATCTACGGTAATCACTCGAACTATTTTGATCCTTTTCTCATCAATGTTGGGTTGACTCGAGAACCGACTGCCGGAGTTATGACCCGGGACCAATTTTACAAGATGCTTCCCAGGATCTTTATGGACAGTATCGGCATTGTTCCCACCAGCAAGTATGTACCTGAGCCGGGAATTGTTCGAAGTGTGCTCAAGATGATTGATCAGAGAAGAATGATTGTGATCTTCCCGGAGGGAGGCCGACGGTGGGATGGAAGGGCCAAGCCTCTGATTGAAACCACGCTGAAGCTTTTTTGGAAGATGAAAATTCCCGTGCATCCTGTTCAGCTACACGGATCGTACCTGTGCTGGCCGCGATGGGCGGATAAATACCGAAGGGGGAGTATGGAGCTGCGATTTTTGGACCCCATTCACGCCTCCGATTTTAAAGATTATGAAACCTTTTCAAGCCACTGCAGGGACCTGATTGATTTTGACGAGTATAACCCTCCGGCTGAAGCATTTCCGGTTAGCTGCAGCAAGCCTGCATCGGGGATACAGCGATTACTGTACAGGTGTCCGGATACAGGCGATAGTGGGGCCGTCTATTCACCCGATGGTGAGTATGTTTACAGCCGCTCTTCAGCCATGAGATATCGAATGGATGTGGCTTCAAGATTGATTGACAGATCCGGTGGAAGTCATTCAATTATCGATCTTTTTGACAGAATTAATGAATTACCCATGGAGTACATCAAAGACGATTTAATTCTGGAAAAAACGGGGAGTCAGCTCTATAAGATAGATAAAGAGCACCAGCTCGTAAATCTCGACAGGGCGCTGGTAGAGTTAAGAAGCGACCGGCTTGAAATATCAAGCGGCTCAGCTAAACACCGGCTTACTCTTGAAGATATACGTGCTCTGTCCATTGAGCAGAATCACAAATTAACGGTAACTACACCTGACACAACATTTCAAATGAACCTTGAAGGGAAATGTGTACTTCAGTGGCAGATCTACATCAACCGCCTGAAAGCAGGTGAAAAACCGGTTAAAAATTTATAGATGAACTCCTGGATAATCGATATTTCGGCGGGGCAATTCTTTCTCGACTTTGCCTGGCTTGGCCTTTTGCTGGTATTAGCCACTGCACTTCGCTATAAAATTCCATTTCTTCAAAAATATCTTATACCTGCAAATCTGCTGGCCGGCACACTTGGGCTTTTTATCGGCATGAACGGCCTGGAGTGGATTGATCTTACCTCCGACAGGCTGGGAGCTTATGTTTATCACTTGCTGGCACTTCTCTTTATTGCGCTTGGATTAAGGGCGCCTAAAAAGAGGCTGGGCTTGTCGTCGATCAAATTTGGACTGATTTTTCTATCGGTTTACCTGACTCAGGCAATTATTGGCCTGTTAATTGCGATGCTTCTGTTTTATACAATTATGCCGGAGTTGTTTGTCGGAATCGGTTTTTTGCCGCCCCTGGCTTTCGGGATGAATCCCGGCATTGCCTACACCATCGGTGAAAATTGGGAGTTGTTTGGATTTGAATCAGGCGGAATTGTAGGGCTGACTTTTGCCGCATTCGGATTTCTTGTGGCGTATACGGTTGGGATCTGGCTGGTGCGAAAAGGCATTAAAAACGGAGAGGCCGCTTACATCGATTCTGAAGGAGAACTATCTGAAGATGTAAGGACCGGCATTATCAGGAAACCGAAAGCAAACCTCTCGGAGCGAATTACGACCTCATCAGAGTCGATTGAGTCGTTCAGCTTTCACATCGCTTTGATTGGATTGACCTATATCCTGACATTTGGAATTATGAAGGTAATGGAGTCAGGTTTGATTTGGGTTGGGGCAGAAAATGAGGTGACTACACTCTGGTCGTTTCACTTTATATTTGCCGCGATTTTTGCCATTACTGTGAGAAGGCTGATGGACACCCTTCGTATCAGTAAGGTTGTGGATGATGTTACCATGACCCGCTGCTCGAACCTCTTTATGGATTTTATGATTGTGGCATCAGTGGCGGCCATCAGTTTCGTAGTTGTTGCAAAGTATTGGATACCTCTGCTTACCATTTCGGTAACCGTAGCAATTGCGACCTGGGCAGTTATCCGGTTTCTAACCAATGATGCGTTTACTGAGTATCGTTTTGAACGATTTGCCGCAATTTTCGGGAATATGACCGGTACCCTTCAGTCCGGGCTGGTACTGCTCAGGATTCTGGATTCCGGAATGAAATCACCGGTAAGCTTTAATCTGGTATATGGAAGCGGCATAGCCCTTGTGTTCGGGTTCCCGCTTTTACTTCTCATTAATGCACCGGTCCACTACTTTGAAGATGTGGTGCAGGGTTTTTGGGTAGTGTTGTTTGCTCTTTTTATCTATCAACTACTCATATTTTTGGCCTGGCACTATTTTAAAAAAGCGAATTCAACCCACTAGTACGACAGACAGCACGACGGGCAGCTTGCCCGTCACCCCGTAACACGGGCAGCCTGCCCGTCACCCCGTAACACGGGCAGCTTGCCCGTCAAACCAAACCCGTTCACAATGATTACTAAAACAGTACTATCGCTTTTAATTGCAACCCTGTTTTCAGCCTGCCAAAAATACGACCGCGCCGATATTCCGGGAGATGAGATTCGGAGCCTGATTGAGCAGGCTGATGGAGTTGCAGGTGTTTATGTAAAAGACCTGGTTACCGGCGCCACGTTTGAGGTGAATGCAGACACTGTTTTTCCAACGGCCAGCATGATTAAAGTGCCCATAATGGTTAAAGTGTTTGATCGAATTGAAAAAGGTGAATTTGGATATCGCGATGAGCTGGAGTACGGTCCGGAGCCGGAGTATCAGTATTCGGGAGATATTATCAGCGACCTGAAACCCGGCAGTAAAGTTTCCCTTGCTGAACTGATCCATTTGATGATGTCTGCATCAAATAACACCGCAAGCCTTTGGAATCAATATCTGGCCGGAACAGGGACGGCTATTAATGATTTTATGGCTGAGCTGGGGCTTGAGCATACACGGGTAAATTCCCGTACTGACGGACGCAGCGATGCCTTCAGTCAGTATGGATGGGGGCAAACCACTCCTCGTGAGATGGCCACTCTGGTTGAGAAAATGTTTAAAGGTGAGATTGTCAGTGAAGTTGCTTCTGAGCAGATGTTCAGAATTATGAGCCGTAACTATTGGGACCAAGTGGCCCTTTCAGAAATTCCGCCAACGGTTAATGTGGCATCTAAAAACGGATCTGTAAGCAGGTCAAAATCTGAGGTGTTGCTTGTAAATTCTCCTTCGGGAGATTACCTCTTCTGCATAATCACCAAAAACCAGGAGGACACCCGGAGGGAATATGACAATGCCGGATGGGTACTGGCCAGGGAGATATCACGTATCTTGTACAATCACTTTGAGCCGGATAATAAATGGGCTCCAAATCCTGACCGCAATCAATATTGGTAACTAAAAAAGGCCACAACTCTCGTTGCGGCCTTTTTCTTAAAACTATCGCTCTTGTAATCGGTAATATTACTGAACAATCAGCTTACCAACCATTCCGCCTGCAAAGTGGCCCGGGAAGCTACAGATGTAGTCATACTCACCGGTTTCTTCAGGAACGGTAAATGTAATGGTATCCGTTTCACCGTCACCCAGCATTGCTGTGGCGGCGATTACACGATCTTCATATTCCGGTGCAATGTATTCATTGTCACGTGCAGTGAGAGACGCTCTTTGGAAAGCATCAGCGTCGGTTCCCAGCTCAAGCAGTGCGAAATTATGCGACATAGCTGTTGGAGGGAGATTACTGATTGTTGTCAGTCGTACACGAATCTCTTCGCCCGGTGATGCTTCAATAGCTTCAAGAAGTATGTATTGTCCTGCCTGTCCACCGGTAACCAGTCCTTCCTGGGCTTCTCTTACCACGAATTTCATGTCATCGGTTCCGATCATTTCAATAGTTCTGACGCCATCATCCACAGCCTCTTCTTGTGCTTGTTCTGCAGTTTCTTCTCCACCGCATGCGACTAGCGCAAAAACGAGTGCAATAAAGATGGATTTAATTAATAGAGTATTCATTATTTGTATTTGTATGATTGTTATTGTTTATAATCTGTTGAGTAATTAACAACAAGATACGGTTTAGCATTCAAAGAATTCACGATTAAACTTCACGTAAAAGTGTTAGAATATCCTCTGCCACTGATTCCGGGTTCAAATCACTTCCACGGTAGTGTTTTCTGATATTTCCGTTTTTGTCGATAAGGGTAACCCTGTCTGTGTGATCAATAAAATAGATGGGTGTATTATCTTCGGTAAAACGCGTCGGAGTTTTTACAGTGGCTATTTCCAGTATTTCCAAAAGGGATTCCACTTCAGGCTTACTGCCGGTTAACAACCTCCAATTCGACTGTTCGAGGCGATAATTTTCTGCATAATCATAGAGGATTTCGGGTGTGTCTCTATCCGGATCGAAGGATATACTTACCAAAAGGAATTCCTGACTATCGGGCAGTGCCCGCTGGATATCCCTCATATTGTAGGTAATCAAAGGACAGATATCCGGGCAATGAGTATACACATATCCAACCAGCATCACTTTACCGGAATAACTTTCGGGAAATGTGACTTCTGATTTATCTTGATCAATCAGATTAAATTCGGTTCCGCCCAGTGATTTTTTAATTGACAGATTATCACAGCCGGAGATAGCAGTTAATGCTATTCCCGCTGCAAGTATCAATTTAAATAAAGGGTTAAGACTTTTCAAGCTCATCGGTAAAACTATCTTAAAGGAACCGGACTATTCGGTGAATATGGCAGTGAACCCCCATATGTGTTTTGTATCACATCATATATAACAGGTGCATATGAAAGTACGATGAGGATGATTGCAATTATAATAAAGGGTTTAAAATTTCTCAGCCAGGTTGACGGTTCGTCGTGAAGCGGTTCTGATATTGGGAAAGTAACTAAAGCCCCCTCTTCGGATGATTCACTTTTGGCAAAAACAGTACCAAAGAAAGATACCAGGTACATTATGATACCGACGAACATTATCGAACCACCAACCACGCTCATATCAATATAAAAGATCCAGTCGGGTTGGTAGAGAATACTGTCGGGGTTTGCATATGAAGCCCCTGTGTTGGTACGTCGCGGCATACCTTTCAATCCACCAATTTTCAGCCCATACGACATGATAAACAGGCCAATCGTGTATACGTATGGTGAGATCATTGCCCAACCTTTAAACTTAATCCCTTTATTCATGAATTGTCCGATCAGGTATAAACTACCTCCAAGAAAGGCCAGTAATACTGGTCCGGCAACGGTTAAGTGAAAGTGGCCGGGTACCCAGGCTGTATTGTGAATCACGGTATTCATCTGGTAAGAAGCGTTGATAATGCCTCCAATTCCGCCAAAAATAAAGATGATCAAACCCAGGATAAGATATGGGAAGAACCACTTCTCTTTATCGAAATAAGGTAGTTTCCACATCCAGCCGAACAGGCCTTTACCGCCTCGTTTATTTCCTGCATGCTCAAGTGATGCAGCCAGGGTAAAAGCAGTAATCAAGCTGGGCAGCGCCACGGCAAAGGTGAAGATACCATGCAATAGTTTCCACTGTGAGCCAATTGCAGGGTCCATATACTGGTGGTGTGTTCCTACCGGGATTGAAAACAGAATAAACATCATAAACACAAGCCGGCCGGCCATGTCTGAATAGAGTTTTCCGCCGGCGATTTTGGGCATGAATGAGTAGTACATCACATACGCAGGCAACAGCCAGAAATAGACCAATGGATGGCCAAAGAACCAAAACAGAGTCCGTGCAAGCATCACGTTTATCTCATCAACCAATCCAAGCGACCATGGCAGCAGCATGAACAGGATTTCAACGGCAACTGCAAGGGTGGCAATAAACCAGATAATGAAGGTGGTAAACATACCTACCACCGCAAGCGGAGTTTTTTCGCCTTTATTCTCTTTTCTCCACTCCAGATACATAGGCACCCAGTTATACGATGCGAGCCATGATCCCACAACCAGCATGGTTAACCCAATATAAAAGAGAGGGTGCGCTTTTAGCGGAGGATAGAAGGTGTAGAGAACAGTAGCTTCACCAATAAGTATAACGATGGCGGCAAGAACGGAACCTACAAGCATCAATATTCCGGATGTCCATGCGATTTTGCTGTTTAGATGTTTTTTCAGCGAATAGGGGATTAGAGCATTCCCCAGCGCGACAGCGAAGAAAGTGGTGAATACGATTGCATTTAAAACACCATGAAAGGTTAACCCCTTGTAATAATCGCCTCCAACAAACGGATCACTTTGGATGATGCCGGCCCGGAACAGGGTCTGCATAAAACCACCATATACCCCTATAAAAAGCAGAACCATTGGGATAATGAGCAGAACAGAATTTAAATACTTGGAGGACTTTGAAAACCGGAAGCTGTAGTTCTCCATCATAAGGCATCCCCCTCAACTTCCGGTTCATCTATACCCTCTTCGATAATAAACCTTCCGGCCATGGTATGGTGTGCTGCGCCACAGAACTCGTGGCAGGCATAGAGATACTCGCCGGGTTCATTAAACGTTACGCGCATATAGTTAATGGCACCGGGAATAGCCATAAGATTTATATTCTTTCTGTCCACTTTAAAGCCATGGATAATATCCTGCGAAGTAACATAGAGATCTACCGTAGAGCCAACAGGTAATCTTACCGTCGAAGGCTGAAACGCCCACATTCTGGAAACCATCTGAAGTTCGTAGGTATCGGGGCCGGTTTGAAAGAGTGTGTCGGTAGCAAATGGTTCCATGTCTGTAATACAGGTAGGCACCTCAATATTTTGTGCTACAGATGCATACATGATGGCTCCAAAAAAGAGCACCAATAGCATGCCGCTGAGTGTTAGGGCAAGTTTTTCAGATTTATCCATCGATCAACCCCTCCCTAACATTTCAAAGTAGAGTGCAAACCAGACGACAATAAAAAAGACCAAAAGCACAACAAAAAACGCAATTGCCCCCTTGGGTGTGAACTCTTCATGTTCCGTTTCCTCATTTCCCATAAATCCTCCCGTAAGAAATATTCAGTTAGTTAGTTAGTGTTTAATTATCGTACACAATATAGCAACCTAAAATTAAGTCGGCAAAATCAGAATAGGGCTTGACCTTGATGCTTTATAGGGGATTCCCCCATAGAGCGTGCCGAAATGATTAAAGCTATGTAGTATAAAAACATCCCTGTTCTGATGTGAACAATCTGATAAAAAAAGAGATGAGAGGCAATATAATGAAGCAGAAAAATATAGAATAACTTAAGGCTGACTGATTGTGATTTTGATATCACTTTGTAATGGCTGCCGGAAATCAGCTTCGGACTCTTCTATGGGGCGCATGAGGTGCAATAAGCTAAAAATAACGTAAAGTTACAGATCCTCCGCTTGTTCGGGCTGAAACCTTCGGCCCGCCATTTCCGATACGGCCGGTAATTTTATTCCTTTCAGAGCTCCCGGTGAAGTTGCGAAGTTCAGTTTGAACACGATTTCCGGATAAGTCCAGGTCGAAATGATCGGAATCGGGCAGCTCTATTCGAATATTACCGCCGCTTGTTCTAAGTTCAACATCGTCATTAAACCGAAGCAAGTGAGCATTTATGCTGCCACCACTGGTTCTTGCACTAATTTTTGCTGCACTGTTTTTTATATTAATGGTTCCTCCGGAAGTTCTCAGTTCAGCATTACCTACCAGCCTGTCAGCATTTATTGAGCCACCGCTGGTGCGTGCAAAAATATTCCCGCTCAGATTATTGATGTTTACACTGCCTCCTGATGTATGCAGATCAACCTCGCCATGCACATTTTTTGCAGACACGCTGCCGCCGCTTGTCCGGAGTTTTAATTCATTGGCCAGATCTTCGGCAGACATACTCCCGCCACTGGTTCTTGCATCAACTACAGACTCTGTTGGCACATATACTTTAAAGGAGACGGAAAGAGGCCTGTTGGTTCTGAAAACCCTGCTCCATCCGGTGCCCTCATGCGTTGCTGAAGCAGTAACCCGGTTTCCATCCTGTTCAATCAAAATTTCAAATTCAGAAAGATCAGTATCGGACGGGGAGAGGTAGCGTCCTCCCCTTTGAACAAACATCTGCACTTTAACTTCGTCTTGATCATGGCCATAGACATTCACAAATCCGCCCATTGTGGATACGTTAACAATAGGTGTAGCCGAGGTCTGGAACAGTTCGGTTCGGTAGGCATCCCTTTCATTTTGCGCATCAACTCCTGAAAAAAACGATAAAAGGATCGCAATCAGTGCCAATAGAAATTTTTGGAATTTATTATCCATGATTTTTCAGACTTATTAGTAATTATTAGAGAATGGAAAAGATGAAGAGCGCGCAGGCAATCAACATGACTCCGAAGAATTTGGTCAGAAAATAGTTTTCCGGTGAGATAGCTTCTAATCGCTTCATAACAGTATTTTTTAAATAAAGTTAGTACTTGTTACGAAGTGATACTCTTCCAAGTTTCGTTTTGGATAAAAAAATTTCGGATCAGTAAGTATACTTGATGTAAGTAATCACAGAGTTTACTATTATTACGCCCGATTTCTACCTAACCCATTATACATGAAACTACCTTTTATACTTGCCAAGCGATTTGTTGCCGGAGAGACTTTTAACGAAACCGTTCCAAAAATAAAAGCCCTGAATGAGAAGAACATCAAGGTAACGCTCGACCTTTTGGGCGAGAATGTAAAAGACCGAAATACGGCAGATCAAACTGTAGATGAGTATGTAGGTCTTTTAAATGATATTCATGATGCCGGGTTGAAGAGCACAATCTCCATCAAGCTGACCATGCTGGGTTTGGATATTGATGAGGAGTACTGCAGGGATAATCTGAACAAGCTTTTGGACGAAGCCCGGCGACTCGAATCGTTTGTGAGGATTGACATGGAGGGTTCCGACTATACCCAGCAGACGGTAGATATTTTCAAGGACGCTTTTAAGAGATATGGAAAGCATGTTGGTATAGTGATTCAGGCGTACCTGCATCGTTCCAAAAGCGATATTGATGAACTGGCTGAGCTGGGTGCAGACGTTCGCTTATGCAAAGGTGCTTATGGTGAACCTGAACGGGTAGCACTGCAAAATATGCCGGCTATCAGGGAAGCATTTAAAGAGTATGCCAAAGTACTGTTTGATAAGACCACGTATCCCCGTATAGCCACACACGACGACGAACTTGTAGAGTGGGTAAAGAGCTACACTACAGAGAATAACATCGGCAAGGCTCGCTTTGAATTTCAAATGCTCTATGGTTTGCGCGAAGATACGATGGAGCAAATGACCCGTGATGGGTTCAATACCCGTGTTTACGTACCCTACGGCACCATGTGGTTTCCCTATTTCAAACGAAGGCTCTTAGAAAGAAAAGAGAATGTTTGGTTTGTGCTGAGTACGATGTTTAAGAAGTGATTTTCAGGACTCAGGACTCAGGGCTCAAGGGGAAGGGTGTTGATGGTTTTTTTGTTTGGAATAA
>SL_3KL_010_SEDDRAFT_10001052_pt1 | contig 24523 bp, 18 predicted proteins | sample SodLakKL_010_SED_2_FD_10381 | JGI IMG/M metagenome (IMG submission 10381) | reverse complement strand
CCTCTCCAAGCCCCTCCGTTTCGAGCGGATTGAGCCATGCCCCCCCCTTGAGTCAACCCTTCTCTCCGACGCCCTTCCATTCTATCGACCCCCCCAGCGGCACAGACGCGGGTTGGCTCGAGGCCAACTTGCGCCAGGGAACCAGACCCCATACGGTGCCTCTCATCCGTTGACAATACAGATCGGGTTTTGAATGAAATGGCGGCCCGGAGTCGCCCAGCCTTCATTTCGCCGATCAATCCAGCGACCCCCTTCATTCCATCTCTTTTTGTCCCTGCCGCGTGAACCTTACGCTTCCCGGGCTGGGCGCAGCCGTGCGTTGAGATCAGGCACCAGGAAAGAAACCATCCTATTTCCCTCTCCAAGAACGTGAGTCAAGGCATGCAGAAAATCTCTGGTTTGCTGGCGTTAGCACTCCTCCTGCTCTGGGCTCCAGCCCTTCAGGGTCTACCCGGTCCCGAATCCGACACTCCCACTCCTGACGGATTGAAACAGACGGGAACCATTGCAGGCCAGATCCTGGAAGAAGGAACCGGACAAGGGATGTCCGGCGTCCAGGTCTCCGTGGAGGGTACGGGGATCGGGACCGTGAGCGGAGCCAACGGCGCCTTCCAGTTGACCGACGTCCCGGCCGGTGAGGTGGAGGTGGTCGCTCAGATGATCGGCTTCGCCTCCCAGAGCCGGACCGTACAGCTTCAGGCAGGGGAGACGGTCCAACTCGAATTCATGCTTTCCCCTCAGGCACTGGATCTGGATGAGATCGTTGTGACGGGGACCGCCGGAGGAACCCAGCGCCGGGCTCTGGGCGCCAGCCTGTCTTCCATTGATGCCGCCAGCCTGACTGAGGTGGCCCCGGTGACAAGCATGGAGCAGCTCCTCCAGGGCCGAGCAGCAGGGGTCGTTGGGCTGGGGAGTACGGGTACGGTGGGCGCCACTGGTTCGCTGAACCTGCGGGGCATCACTTCCCTGACACAGGGTGCCCAGCCCCTCATCTACATCGACGGAATCCGCTTGGAAACCAGTCGAGGGATGGTCTCCTCGGGAGAAGCGGTGAGCCGTCTGGCTGATGTGAATCTCCAAGACATTGATCGGGTGGAGGTCATCCGCGGTGCAGCCGCGTCAACGCTCTACGGGAGTGAGGCGTCATCTGGTGTCATCCAGATCTTCACCAAATCGGGCGCCGGTTCAGACCCGGTCTACTCGGTGAGCACCCGGATGGGGGCGAACCAGGTGCCTCAGAACTTCCCCCTCATGCATCCGGACCCCCAGTACCCGTCGGCCAACGACATCCTGGAGACGGGTCTCTACTACCAGACCGACGCCTCCGTCCGGGGATCGGCCGGGATGGTGAACTATTTCCTCTCCGGAACCCACTCCTCCGACGAAGGGAGCGTTCCAGGGAATTTCCACGACCGTTCAGGCATTCGAATGAACCTGGGCCTCAGCCCTGCCGAGGGGTTCGAAGCAGACTTCCGAACGAATTTCGTTCGGAGCCAGGTGGGCACCCTGATCATGGACAATGTGACCACTTCGGTCCTGGGAAACATCATGCTGGGGAACCCAGTGGAGCTTGGGTCGGAGCGAGATCCATACGGTGGCGCCTTCATGCCCATCGATCATGCCCTTGAGCAGATCCGGCAGCAGGACACCTACCGCTTCATTGGCGGCTCGACCCTGAGCCACCGGATGGGAGACCGCTTCACCCATCGCCTGACCATGGGTCTGGATTTCGCCGAATCGGAGCAACTCACGGCATGGCCTTATTCAGACGAACTCTCCTTTCCTCGCTCCCAGCGGAATGTGACCCGGGAGCGAAACATCCGAACGAACCTGGACTATGCCGGCACCGTCCTCTTTGGTCTGGGGGATCGGTGGGACGGTGAGTTCGCCTTCGGTGCTCAGCTTGCTCAACGTGATCAGTCGGCCACCATCACTGAGGGTCTGGACTTCGCAGCCCCAGGGCTTGAGCTCCTTGGCGGAACGGCCCAGCGAGACGCCGGTGAGTCGGAGCTGAACTACGCCACCGGGGGCTTCTTCCTCCAGCAACAGATGGGATACCAGAACAGGATCTTCCTCACCGGGGGACTCAGAGTCGACGGATCCTCGGCCTTTGGCGATGACTTCGGGCTGCAGCCCTATCCGAAGATCAGCGGGTCGTGGGTCATCTCCGAGTCGGACTGGTTCCACCTCCCCTGGGTGAGTTCCCTACGCCTCCGGGGCGGACTCGGAATGGCAGGGATGCAGCCTGGAGCGTTCGATGCCCAGCGAACCTACGAGCCCTTCAACCACGTGGGTGGCCAGGTCGCCATCCGGCAGGCCACCCTGGGGAACCCGGATCTGGCACCGGAGGTCAGCCGGGAGTTCGAGGCCGGCTTCGAGGGATCGTTCTTCGAGGAACGCATCGACCTGGAGTTCACCTTCTATGACCAGTCCACTTCGGACCTCCTGGTGAGCCGATCCTTCCCGGCTTCGGCCGGATTCACGGCGAACCAGCTCACCAACGTGGGTGAGATGCAGAACCGAGGTATCGAACTCACCCTGAACGGCGTCCTGCATCAGCGCCCGGGGCTGGAGTGGCGAGCCGGAGCCACCTATTCCTTCAACTCCAACGAGATGGTGAGCCTGGACGGGCTCTCCAGCATCCAGGTGGACCGCTTCGGCACCTGGATCGTTGAGGGTTACGAGGTGCCGTCCAAATGGGGCATCGTATCCGAGGGAACGGATGAGAACGGGATGCCCATCCCCTCGGCCGAAGAGCAGTACATCGGTCCGGCCATGCCGCCCCACAATGGCTCGTTCCGGACCGACGTCACCTGGAATCAGGTCAGCTTCTTCGCCAACGCTCAATGGGCAGTGGGCCACTACGTGACCTACCTGGGGCGTCCCTTCATGATCAACTCGGCCACCGGCGAGGAGTACTACCGGACCCTCATGGAGGCCGGCGGAGATCCGGACGCCCCTGAGGTCCAAGCGCTCCGGGCCCAGGCTTCGTGCTGCCCGGGCGACTTCGTCGAGCCTGGAGACTGGCTCAAGCTTCGGGAGATCGGCGCCTCCTACACCGTCCCGTCCGAATGGCTCGGGGGAGGAGATCATGGACGAAGTCTTCGAGTCTTCGCCAGCGGCAGGAATCTCCTCACCTTCACCGGCTACTCAGGGACCGATCCTGAGATCGGCGCACAGTTCGGAGACGACGAGACAGGACTCCGGGTGAGCTCCGAATTCTTCTCTCTCCCTCAACGGCGTCAGCTCTTGTTGGGACTGGACCTGGGCTTCTGATCCATGACCTTCTCACGCAACGGCAGCTTCAGCTCCGAATCCGCTCGGCAACACACCTCAAGTGAGGACCGCACATACGCCATGCCTTCGATCCCATTCCAACGCTGGCCTGCCACGGCAGCGCTCCTGGTGTTCGCTCTCTTCATTCTCGTGGGATGTGATAGTACCATCTTCGACGCTGAGGACCCTGGAAGTATCACCGAGGACGGCTTGAACACGCCGGCAGCCCTGAACGCCCTGGTCACCGGCGTTATGGGCAATTACAACAATGCCTATGACAACGTGGTCTTCTACACGGGTGTGGGCTCCGACGAACTCCTGGGAGGAGACACGAGTGAGCCCATCAACGCTGCAAGCCGGAGGGGAGAATACCTGAACTTCGCCGGGGCCGGATCTCGGCTCGTCCCGGTGAATCTCTGGAATCCCCTCCAGGCCGCTCGCTTCCTCGCTGAAGAGACCTTTCCTCGACTCCTGGAGCACCTCCCCGACGCGGAGAGCGACCCGCGGACGGCCATCGTTCGTCTCTACGGAGGCATGACGTATCTGAACATTGCCGAGATTTTCTGCGAGGCCGCCTACGACGGTGGGCCGGCGGTGACGAGGGAAGACTCCTACCAGATCGCCAAGGACCGACTGGCTGAAGCTATTCAGCTCGGGATGCAGGCCGGGGCGGACTCGGTGGTGGAGATGGCCCACCTCCAGCGAGCTCGGGCCCGTCTGGCCATGGGCGACGGCGCCGGCGCCCTGTCAGATGCCCGGGCCGTATCGGATGGGTTCTCCTGGAGGGCCGTCTACCGCTCTGCGTCAGGCGAAGAAAATGCGGTCTACAACCTCCAGAACGTGAACGGGTTTGCGGTAGTGCATGAGGGATACAGAGAGCTGGATGATCCTCGAGTACCAGTCGTCCGAGGGGAGGGGAACACCCCCGACGGCCAGGTACCCCGGTGGAACCAGATGAAGTACCCGGATCGTGCAGCAGACATGCCCATCGGCACGTGGCAGGAGGCCCGCCTCATCGAGGCAGAGGTCCTCATGGACGGCGGAGAGTTCGAGCCTGCCTTGACGCTCCTAAACCAGGTCCGGGAAGCCTCCGGCCTGGAGCCTCTCTCCACCGACCTCACCGGTGAGGCCGCCATCGAGGCCATGCGAACGGAGCGCAAACACGAGCTGTTCCTCACGAATGCCCACCGACTGGTCGACATGCGTCGGTGGGACCTCTTTGAGGACGGATGGGAAGACTGCGTGCCCATCCCCTACACCGAGGTACAGGACAACGAAAACCTCTGACGCTCAATCCGGAAATCGAGCTGGGATGGGGGGTCGGGCGCTTTCGGAAGCGTCCGGCCCCCTTCGCTTCTCAGGTCACCGTCCTCGGCTCACGGCGCAACTCGAGGAAAGAGGTCCACCCCAATCCCAGATGGGGCGGGGTGGCCCTTGAGGTGGCTCCCTGAGGAGCTGGTCCCCTGGGCGCTCCTCTCGTCCGAAGAAGGATCGGTCGACTGGGTCAGCCGCCCTGCATCTCGGCAGCCACCCGCTCAACCTCCCGCATGACCCGAAGGAGATTTCCTCCCCACAGCTTCCGGATCTCCTCTTCGGTGTAGCCCCGGCGAACCAATTCCTTCGTCACGTTCAGCGTCTCGGAGGAGTCCATCCAACCCTCCACCCCTCCCCCACCGTCGAAGTCGGAGGAGATCCCCACATGGTCGATGCCGATGAGATCAACCGCATAGTCGATGTGGTCGATGAAGTCAGCCAGGGTGGCAGGCGGGAACTCGGCGTCGATCTCGGCCATACGGGCGTCGAAGGCTTCCCGCTCTGCTCCTTCCAGGGCCCGGAGATCAGCACCGGAGGTGATGTCAAATTCCTCCCGAAGAGCCTGGATGGCTTCATTCCGCTCAGGCGGCTGTTCTTTCACGAAGGCGCCCAGGGCCGTGGGACGGATCACTCCCCCGTTGTCCCGGACCGCCCGGAGTTGGTCATCGTCCAGGTTCCGGGGGTGCTCCCGGACCCCATCCACCGAGGAGTGGGATGCGATGACGGGAGCCCGGGACCGCTCGGTGGCCTGCATCATGGTCTCCCGACCCAGGTGGGAAATGTCCACCATGATCCCCAGCCGGTTCATCTCGTCGATGGCTTCCTCACCCAGAGGGGAGAGTCCGCCCCACTCAGGACCATCATCCCCCAGGTTCGCTCTTTCGACAGCGGCGTCTCCAAACTGGTTGTGCCCGTTGTGGGTCACCGAGATGTACCGACCGCCCATCTCGTAGATCTCTTCGATCCGGGACAGGTCATCGCCGATGGGCCAGAGATTCTCCATCCCGATCAGGGCCACCAGCTTGCCTTCGGCGTGAATTCGCTCCACATCATCGGCGGTGTAGGCAAACTCGATCTGGTCCGGATAGAGTTCGTACGTCATCCGGCGAACACCATGGTACTTCTGGAGCACCCGCTCCCAGGCCTCCTCGGTGGCCTCCGGCGTCCGCTCACCCTGTCCGTGGTAGGCGATGAAGAAGGCAGCGTCCAGCCCCCCTTCCCTCATCTTGGGCAGGTCGTTCTGGTAATCCCCTCGAACCCCCGGATCCACCTCGTCAGTGGCGAAATTGAAAGGAATGTCCACATGCGTGTCGATGGTGATGACCCGGTCATGGATCTCCCTGGCCTGGGCCTCCAGCTCCTCATCCGACATCTCGGTCATGGCCGGAGCCTCACCAGGCTCCATTTCAGAGGGCTCCTCCACACACCCGCCCAGGAACATGGCAAAGGCGAGAACAGGTACGAACATCCGCTCCATGGTTTCCTCCAGTAGATTCATGGGGTACGGGTCCGAGGATAGGCTGCGGCCCCGGGTAGGTCAAACCCGGACGGTTCACCCTATACCCTCAGGGACCGGCCCCGGCATGGACGTCCGTGCCGGACCACCCCCCTCGCTCCTGGAAGGCGGACACTGGTGCTTCTCGCCATCATCATTCTGAGTCACGTCATCGGCGTTGCCACCGCCGTGGGCGCTCTCATGAAGACCCGGACCCCCCAGGGCACCATGGCCTGGATCCTGGCTCTGGTGGCCGTGCCTTACCTGGCGGTGCCGGCGTACTGGATTCTGGGGCCTTCCCGATTCGAGGGGTACGTCTCGGCCCGCCGGGGAGGGGACTCTCGCCTGCGAGACGCCCTTTCCGGTATCGAAGAACGGAGTCGACCGTTCCGGGCTGCCATCCCCGAGACCAGGGGAGGAATCCGTGCGGTGGAACGGCTGGCTCGCATGCCGGTCCTGCTTGGAAATCGAACCCGCCTCCTCATCGATGGCGAAGCCACTTTCGATAGCATCTTCCAAGGCATCGAAGATGCCACCGAGTACGTCCTGGTTCAGTTCTACACCATCGCCGATGACGGGGTAGGCAATCGTCTGCGGGACTCGCTCATCCGGAAAGCCCGGGAGGGCGTCCGGGTCTACCTCCTCTTCGACCGGATCGGGAGCCATCGACTCCCCCGGTCCTGGGTCCGGAGCCTACGCACTGCCGGGGTTCACGTTCAGGCGTTCCTCTCCTCTCGGGCGGTGATCCGACAGCGATTCCGGCCTCGGCTCCAGATCAACTTCCGGAACCACCGGAAGATCGTGGTGGTGGACGGGCGGGAAGGATGGCTCGGCGGCCTGAACGCTGCTGACGCCTACCTGGGCCTGGATCCTGAGATGGGCCCCTGGCGGGACACCCACATGAAGGTGGAAGGCCCGGCCGTCCTGGGCCTCCAACTCTCTTTCCTGGAGGATTGGCACTGGTCGGCGGAGGAGATTCTTGAGCTGGACTGGGAGCCCCGCCCTGTCCAGGAGCCGGGGGAGGCGGTGCTGATCCTTCCTTCAGGCCCGGCTGACCCGCTGGAAACAGCCAGCCTCATGGTTCATCACGCCATCCACGCAGCCCGAGAACGCCTCTGGATCGCCAGCCCGTATTTCGTTCCCGATGAGGGAGTCCTGGCAGGGCTGAAGCTGGCTGCCCTTCGAGGGGTGGATGTCCGGATCCTGGTTCCGGCCCGCGCCGACGTCCCCCTGGTCCACCTGGCCAAGCTGGCCGTCCTCCCTCCTCTGCTGGACGCCGGCGTCCAGGTCCTGCAGTACGAAGAGGGATTCCTTCATACCAAAGCCTTCCTGGTGGATGATCGGGCTGCCGGAGTGGGCACGGTGAACCTGGACAACCGTTCGTTTCGACTCAACTTCGAAATTACCGCTCTCCTCATGGACTCTGACGCCGTGGCTCGAGTGGAAGCCATGTTTCGCTCCGACTTCCGACGAGCCGGTGTCCTCACGGCCCACGAGTTGTCCAGACGCCCCTTCCTCCAGAAGGCGGCGGCCCGGGCAGCCCACCTCCTGGCACCCATTCTCTGAGGCCAGGTCTCCCTACGGTGGAGGCTGACAGGAGCGGCTGGGTCGACCTGAGGGTGAAGGGGCAGCCTCAGGAGCGAGGCGGCGGCCGCCAACGGCGAAGGCGATTGGCGTTGGTCACCACCGTCACCGAGCTGAACGCCATGGCGGCTCCGGCGATCATGGGGTTCAGGAGGAGACCGAAGGCAGGGTAGAGAACCCCGGCAGCGACAGGGATGGCTGCCGTATTGTAGACGAAGGCCCCAAAGAGGTTCTGCTTCATGTTTCGGACCGACGCCCGGGAGAGTTCGATAGCATCGGCGACCCCGTGGAGGGAGCCCCCCATGAGGGTCACATCGGCCGTCTCCATGGCCACATCGGTGCCCCCTCCGATGGCAATCCCCACATGGGCCCGGGCCAGGGCCGGAGCATCGTTGATCCCATCGCCCACCATGGCCACCAGCCCCCCGGCCTCCTGAAGCTGTGCCACCAGTTCCTCCTTTCCCTCCGGCAGGATGCCGGCCTGGACCTCACGGATCCCGACCTGCTCAGCTACAGCCCGGGCCGTCAACTCATTGTCCCCTGTGAGCATGACGACCCTCAAGCCCAGTTGCTGAAGCCGTCGGACGGCCTGAGCCGAGTCTTCCTTGGCCTGATCCGCCAACGCCAACACCCCACAAGGCCTGCCGTCCACCGCGACCATGGCCGGCGTCTTGCCCTGGCCGGCCAGATGCTCCCATAGCCCCGAGAGGGGGGCCGGATCCACCCCCTCCTCCTCCAGGAGCGTGGGCGTGCCGATGAGGACACTTCGGCCCTCCACCTCTGCGGCCACCCCTTTCCCGCCCCTGGACTCGAAGTGGGAAACTGCGGGCAGATCCATCCCCTGCTCCTGGGCAGCCTGGACCACAGCCTCTCCCAACGGGTGCTCCGAGCCCACCTCGGCCGCAGCAGCCAGTCGGAGGAGGTCCTCCGCCCGATTCCCTTCTGCATCCAGGATATCGGTAAGGCGAGGCTCGCCCCGCGTGATGGTACCGGTCTTGTCCAGGATCACCGTGTCCAGGGAGCGGGCCTTCTGGAGCGCCTCACCGTTTCGGATGAGGATTCCGTTCTCGGCCGCCTTCCCCACGGCGATCATCACTGAGATCGGCGTCGCCAATCCGAGGGCACATGGACAGGCGATGACGAGGACGGAGATGGCCACCACCATGGCGTAGTTGAGGGCCGGATCAGGTCCGATCCAGAGCCAGGTCGCGAAGGCCAGGGCGGCAATGGAGACAGCCACGGGAACGAAGACACCGGCTACTCGATCGACCAGTCGCTGAATGGGCGGCTTCGAGCCCTGAGCTTCCCGAACGAGCTGGACGATACGGGCCAGGACCGTCTCTGAACCCACCCGGGTGGCTTCCATCTGGAAGGCCCCCGAACGGTTCACTGTCCCTCCCACGACCGGATCTCCAGGGCCCTTCTCCACCGGAATGCTCTCTCCCGTGACCATGGCTTCGTCCACCGCGCTCCGGCCTTCCACCACCTGACCATCCACGGGAATCCGCTCGCCAGGTCGAACCAGGAGGAGGTCTCCGGGCTGTACCTCCTCAGCAGGGATCTCCTCCGAACCGCCGTCCCGGATCACCCGGGCCACCGGTGGGCGGAGATCCATGAGGGCCCGGAGGGCCTGGGAGGTGGAACCTCGGGCCCGAGCCTCCAGCGCCTGACCCAGGACAACCAGAGTGATGATGACGGCGGCAGCCTCGAAGAATGGGTGGGCCGTCCCCTCGGGGAAGACCTGGGGAATGGAAACGGCCAGCACCGAATAGACGAAGGCCGATCCAGTTCCAAGCGCCACCAGGGTATCCATGTTCGACCGGCCGTGGCGAAGTGCCTTCCAGGCACCGGTGAAGAACCCGCCTCCCACCCAGACCATGATGGGAACGGTCAACACGCCACTCAGGATCCAGAGGGATCGAACCGCATTGTGGTCCAGGTCCTGGAGGAAGGGGACCCATTCGTGGTGTCCCAGAAAGAGGATGGGGATGGAGAGGACGGCACCCACCCAGAACTTCCGGAAAAGCTCCTTCGTCTCTGCTTCTCTCTCTCTGGCCCGGGCCTCGTCCCGATCCTGAGCCTCCCCTGCTTTCCCTGGGTCAGGGAGGCGAGCCCCGTACCCGGCCTTCTCCACGGCCTCGACGAAGCGCTCGGGAGCGGCTCGGGTCGGATCGAACCGGACCCGGGCTTCCCCCGTGGCCAAGCTCACCGATGCATCCTCCACACCCTCCACCCGGCAGATGACCCGCTCCACCGCTGACACACATGCGCCACAGTGCATCCCCTCCACCGGGAGGGTGAGCTCCTCCCGAGCGGAGGTGTCTGGGGAATCGGGGTCCTGGGCGGGATCAGCTTCTGAGGTGGTGCGGGGGCCGGACATTGTGTTTTCCCGGGCAAAGGATCGGTCGATGAGCGGAGGAGGAGGGTCGCGTCATATACCCCCCACCCCTATTGTAGGCTGAGGTCCCCGTGTTGGGAAGTCCCAGCGAAGGCTGGAAGGCCGTTGGAGAAGGACAGGGCGCCGCCGACTGGGGGACTCCGTGGCGTTCGCAACGCGGCTCGCCCCACCTTCCGATCAGACTTCTAGTCCACAGGGCGTTCCCGGTCCCCATCGGTGGAGATGACCGTCTCCAGGCCTCGGTCCTGGATCTCAGCGGCAGCATCCTCGGCATGGCTTCGGCTGGGAAAGTGTCCACTCCGGACCCGAAAGAGTTCGCTTCCCTCCACCGTGACGATGCGGACCTGAATTCCGTTGTCCCGGGCGTCCTGAGCCATCCGCCGCGCCCCGTCCATGGAAGAGAAAGCTCCAAGCTGCACGGCATAGGGCTGCTCCGGCTGAGCCTGGACCTCCTGGGCCTGAGGGATCGCCTCGGGCAACACTTCGGTCTGGGGCTCAGGATCCGGTGTGGGAGCCTCTTCCGGTTCAGCTTCGGGGGTCTGGTCCACCTGAGGCGCCTGAGCCTCCTCCGGTTCAGGTTCAGGGGTCGGTTCGGCTTCAGGAGCCGGAGCTGCTCCCGGCTCCGGCACAGGCACCTGTTCAGCCCCTTCATCCCGTTCCGTCTCCCCTGCGGGCTCTGCAGGTTCCCTCTCCTCCGCCGGCCGCTCCAGAGCAGGATTCGGAAGGGCCTCCTGTCCAGTCCCGGGAGGAGGGGCCGGCGCTTCCTCCCCTGGGAGCGAAGCCATCCGCTCCTGAAGGGCTCGGCCTTCCACCCGGTGTGGGCTTCCAGGATAATCCTGGACCAGGATCTCCAGGTAGCGGCGTGCAGCCGACCGATCACCCACAAGCTCGGCCCCTTTGGCCAGCCGGAGGAGGGCCTCGTCGGCCTTCTCCCCTCCCGGATACTCCACCACGATCCTGCGGTAATCCATCTCCGCCAAGGTCGGATCGATCGTGAGGATGGCTCTGTACCACAACCCACGGGCCAGATCAGCGCGAGGCGGTTGGCCATCGTGGGACTCCCACCACCGCTCCAGAACCGACCGGGCCTCTCCGTAGCGGGACTCCTCCACCAGGCGGTCCACCCGATCCAGTTCCTCCTGGGCCGCCACCCCCTGTCCAGACCCTGGGATACTGGGAGCCAGGAGGGTCATCAGGAGGAGGAGCGCTCCTTTCAGCAAGAAGGGAATCCAGGGCACCTGGGCCAGGGGAGGTGAGGCCGGTCCGGGGGATCCCCCCGGTCCGGCGACGGAAGAAGCTGAGTTGGAGCCCATTCGTACGCTCCGGAAAGGAATCAGGAACCGGTCCGGGCCGCTGGAGCGGCTCCGGCCATCTGCTGCAGGAGCCACCCCTCCAGGTGATGACGGTCTGGAAGGGGGCTGGACTTCAATAGCCGATCCACCATCAAGAGTCCCTCCAGTGCCGACTCTACCTGTGGGACCGTCCAACGTCGGGCTTGCTGGGCGGCTCCCCTGGCAAGCCATCGTTGGCGTCCTGGAAGGGTGGCCTCCAGGGCCCGCTGCCCACCGTCTACTGCAACACCGATCCGAAGGAGTTGTGTGGCCAATCCGATGGTGAGACCAACACCATTCTCTCCATGTTCAAGGAGAATGGGGAGGCCGCCCAGCGCTGCCTCGAACCGGCGCTCGCCCACCAGGTCGAACCATCCCCACCGATCCTGCCTGGGGATGCGAGTCCCGGCCTCCTCCACATGGGTCCGCGTGATGGACTCATCATCAGGAGCCAGGGCATCCAGCTTGGCCATCTCCTGTGCCAGAACGGAGAGGTCCGCCCCGATAGCTCCTGCCAGGGCTCGGGCAGCTTCAGGTTCCAACTCCCGGTCGTGTCTCTCCCTGGCCCATTCCATGAGCCACCCGGGCAGGTCGTCGTTCCCGACAGGCTTGAACTCCACAGATCGGGCGGCCCGAGCCAGGTCCCGGTAAAAACGGGCCGAGGAGCGAGGGGGAACGGTGCATACCATGATAAGGGCCAAGCCGGGAGGCGGATTCTGGACCGCTTCCACCAACATTTCACGGATCCGCTTCGAGCCGGCCAATGCCTGGGTTTCCGTAAGCAGCACCACTCGCCACTCAGCCATCATGGGAGGCGTACCGAGGCGAGCCGCCAGCATTTCGGCATCCACCTCCGATCCCCGCAATCGATCCAGGTTGAAGTCCTGGGTAGCCGAATCCAGGTGAGCGTCCACCAGGGCCCGGGCGGCTTCAGACTTCCGGAACTCGTCCTCCCCGTGAAGATAGAAGGCCCCACCCAAATCCGAACCCAACGCCTTCTGGAGGACAGAGGGGATCACGGCCGGCTCGGGGATGAGGTCAAGAACAGGGGCTCCGGGTCGTCGAACGTCGCGGCGGGCTTCCTACTGAATGCCAGCCCGAACCAATCTCGGGTCCCGATACCTATGGTAGAGAGCGGAGTGCTCGAAGAGAAGGGCGTTGGATCCGGTCCAGAGATCGGACTCGTACACCAGGGAAGAAGATGGCTCAGCTTCCATACCCAGGCCGGAAGCGACGAAGGGAACGTCATCTCCCCAGGTCGCCGGCTGGTCGATGACGATGGGCGGTAGTTCGACCGTAGGGGTCGAGTCCAGCAGACTGGGTGTCCAGATAATGGCCACCAGGAGAGCTGCCGCCGCCATGACGGCCATGGCACCACCGCCGCTGGGCCCATGGGGACGGAACCGCCGGACCCGTTCAGCCTCCTCCAGCGAGTAGATGGAGTGACGGATCCGGGCCTCGAAGTCTTCCTTCACCTTCGGTCTGGGCCCATCCCTCAGGAGATCCACGCCGCGCTGCACCACCCGATCGTACCGGGTGCAGGAAGGGCAACCCGCCAAGTGGGCCTCCAAGGCACTCCTGTCTTCCGACGGGAGGTCCTCATCCCGCAGTCGAGAGTACTGTGCCAGGAAGTCGGCGCACTTCATGAGATCCGTTGCCCTCTTCAAAGTGAAGCCGGTTCGGGGCGTCAGCCCCTGCCGGATGCGTGGTTCTACGTTTAAAGCGCCTCAGGGGTTCCTGGGAGGGATTCCAGGAAAGGATTCCTGGGAATCAGGAAATGGATTCCCACCAGGTCTTGTCAGTTGTTTATACGGTCCTCTCCGTCCCAGGGTTCCTTCAGGGCAGAGCAAGAAATCGCCCCCACCGGCAAAACCTACCGGTGGGGGCGTGGCCGGCCGAATCGCGAGGGGGACGCGACCCGATCCGGCTGTGAGGAAGCGGCACCTGCGGATGCCGGCCCCTCCTTGAGTTCAGTCCACCATGGGAGCGATGATCCGGGCGAAGTTGTTCCGAGCCCGGTTCAGCCGGCTCTTCACCGTTCCCAGATTGGTGTCGGTGATCTCGGCGATCTCTTCGTAGGTCTTGCCTTCCAACTCCCGGAGGACGAAGACCAGCCGATGATGCTCCGGAAGCTCCTTCACGGCCTTGTCCACCATCTCCTTCACGTGCCGCTTCCGGAACAGATCGTCCGGTTTCATCGACTCGTCTTCCCACTCCAGGGGCCGGTGGTCTGCGTCCCAGTTCTTCTTGATGGTCTGGAACAGGACCAAGGGGTTACGAGACCGGTTCCGGAGCTCGTTCTTCGCCAGGTTGGACGCAATGGTGTAGATCCAGGTGGAGAACTTCTTGGACTGGTCAAACCGATGGAGGTGACGGTAGACCCGAACGAAGGTCTCCTGAACCAGATCCTGTGCCCGCTCCCGATCCCCAACCGTCCGATAGACGAAATTCAGGAGACGGTTGTCATAGCGATCTACCAACTCACCAAAAGCCCGCTCCTCGCCATCCAGGAAGCGCTGCACCACCTGACTGTCCGTCAGGTCGCCCAGTTCCTCCCGTGTGGTCCGGGCCGGGACGACGGGCTGGAGGGTCTCTCGGTCCTTTGTCGCGTTGGCAAACATTGATTGTTCCCCCTGCTGGTGCTTCGTCGAGGGGCGAGCCCCCTCGTATAGCGAAAGGTCCATTCTGAACCTCTGCCCTGTATAGATTGCAGGAACCGTACCAGGTGAAAAGGGCCTTGTGAAAGGCCATCTCTCAGCAGGGTGTCACCGTGAGGGGACGCCTTTCTCCAGGGCGGTAGGACACTTCTCCAGCCTCCAATGTCTCACCGAGATGGAACCGTCCGCTGGGCCGTCCAGGCCTCCTGAAGGAACCGATCGGCAAAGAGGAGGGTGGCCACGGATTTCCCGTCCACGATCAGGCCTCGGGCAACCCCCTGAACGGCCTGGGAGAGCCGAACCGTCCCCACCGAGAGGAACTCGTCGGCGTCCCGGTCCGTGTCTCCCTCCTGGAGATCACCGGCTACGAAGAGGTGGATCACCTCATCCGTGAATCCGGGGGTGGTGAAGATCCGGGTGAGGTAACGGAGCGAGCCAGCCCGGTATCCCGTCTCCTCTGCCAGCTCCCGCCGGGCACACTCATCCCATGGTTCCTCGTCATGGTCGGGCATCCCGGCCGGCACCTCATAGACATATCCACCAGCTGCATAACGATACTGGCGGATCAACATAACGCGGGGATCGGTGGAGTCGGGTGGATCCAGGAGGGGGAGGACGGCGGCGGCCCCTGGGTGTCGGATCAGTTCCAGCCTACCTTCACTCCCCCCGGGGAAGCACACTGAATCCAGGCTGAGCCTGACGATGCGGCCCGAGTAGACCTCCTCCCGGTCCAGTCGTCCAGGACGTCCGTCTTCAGCCGGTACAGGCCCAGCCACCCGGGCGGCACTGGGATCCAGTTCACCGAAGCCCGAACTCATCGTCCCTCCTCGGACACATCCGTCCCATTCCGGGGCAGAGTGGGGGCGGTTCGCACCTCCACCGTCCCCAACCCCAGAGCCTCCAATGGCTCCTGGAGGACCTGGGCATCTCCTACGATGACCACCGCCGCCCGTTCCGGATCCAGGTGGGCACTCATGGTCTCCTTTACCACGGCCGGCTCTACCTCCCGGATCCTCCCCCGGTACTCGTGATGATAGTCGTCGGGGAGATCGAAGATGACGAGCTCGGCCAGTCGGGCCGCCAATTGAGCGGCCGTCTCCATCCGAAGCGGGAAGACCCCGGCCAGGTAGTCCCGGGCTCGCCTCACCTCTTCTTCGGTGGGTCCTTCAGCCATGAAGCCTCGGAACTCCAGGAGGGCCTGCTCCAGGGCAGCAACCGTCATATCGGTCTGGACCGCCGTGCTGATGACGAAGCTTCCTCCATGTCGACGGCGGGAGAACGAGGAGCGGACCCCGTAGGTAAAGCCATGCTTTTCCCTGAGGTTCAGATTCAGCCGGCTGGTGAACGCTCCTCCCAGGATGGCGTTCCCCACATCCAGGGCAGCCTCTCCGGCAGGTGATCGGGCCGGACCCGGCTGTCCCAGTCGGATCTCGGACTGGACGGCTCCTGGACGATGGATGATGACCACGGGACGTTCAGCAGGGAACCGGACCGGAGGCAATCCCTCGATCCGCTCCACCTTCCCTCTCCACCCATCCAGATGGCGCTCAGCCGCGTCCATCACCTCCTGACCGGTCAGGTCCCCGACAATGACGAAGCCGGAGCCGTTCGGACGATAACGGCTGGCGGCGAACCCCCTGGCCGCCTCCCGATCCAGAGCCTCCACAGTTTCCAGTTCGCCCGAGAGGGGTCGGTGGTAGGGGTGCTCGGGTGGAAAGAGGGTCCGGTCCAGTTCGTCGATGGCCAGGTGAGCTGGATCCATCCACCGCTGCCGAATCGCTGCCAGACGCTGCCTTCGCACCCGAGCCACCTCCGACTCGGGGAAGGCCGGCGTCCGGATCACTTCCGAGAGGATCTCCAACGTCTCGTCCAGCCGTTCAGCGACACAGGTGAAGCTCAATGTCGTGGCATCCCAACCAGTGGAGACCCGCAGGCTCACTCCCAGCCCCTCCAGGGCTTCGGCCAACTCAGATGCGTCCCGGGCCTCGGTCCCTCCAGTCAGGACGTCTCCGGAAAGTACGGCCAATCCGGCCCGGGAGGGCTGGACCGTGGCCTCGCCTGCATCCAGAACCAGACAGCCACTCACCAGGGGAACCTCGGTCCGCTGCATGGAGCGGACGAAGAGCCCCTGGGCGGTGCGATCACCTTCCACCGGAGGAAGGTGGAAGGGCCGGATGGGCCCGGGTTGGGGAAGCTCTGCATACTCTCGAAGTCGGGCAGGGGCGCTCATGTCTGAGCCTCCCTTGGAAGGTAGTTCAGGATGGCCCGATTCCGGGCCGTGAGGGTGGATTCGGCGAACGTCCGGACCTGCGCCGGCGTCACCGATCTGAGCCTCTCCACCTCGTGGTTGAGTCGCCCGGCGTCTCCAAAGAGCTGCTCGTACATGGAGAAGAGATCTGCCCGGGTCGAGAGCTGCTCCACCTGACGAAGGAGCCGGGTCTCGGCCAGGGCCACTGCTCGAGCCACCTCCAAATCGGCCACGTCGGCCAACCCTTCCAGTTCAGCAACGAGTCCGGCCTCCAGCTCCGCCGGATCCGACTCGGGAAACCCGGTGACCCAGGAGACCATGAAGCTCCGTCCCGTCACCAGGGGAAAGGCGTAGGAAACCACGTCCTTGGCCAAGCTCTGCTCTCGGACGAGGCGACGATACAGACGCGACGCCCGGCCGTCGGAGAGGATGGATGTGGCCACATCGGCCACATAGAACTCCGGGTCGGTGAAGGGGGGGATCCGAGACGCCAGGTATACTCGGGGCAAGGGAACGTCTGCCTGTACCGTCTCCCGGACCGTGGATCCAATGACGGCCCCAGGATCCAGGCGACCCGGTACGGGTGGGGGTGGTTCCCCTCCAGGAATCTCCCCGAAATACTTTTCCACCAGGGGCAGACCCGCCGCCTCATCCACGTCACCGGCCAGCGTCAACACTGCGTTGTTGGGAACGTAGAAGGTCTCGAAAAACTCAGTCACATCCTGCATGGTGGCGGCCCCGATGTCCTCCATGGATCCGATGACGGTGTGCTGATAGGGATGATCCGCAGGATAGACCAGGCGCTGGATCCGTTCGTCCCAGTCGCCGTAAGGCTGGTTGTCGTAGCGCTGCTGGCGTTCATTCCGGACCACGTCCCGCTGATTCTCCAACTTTTCCGGATCCATGGCCGGGAGGAGCCATCCCATGCGATCCGACTCCAACCAGAGGGCCAGCTCCAGGTGGTTGGAGGGGAGAGTCTCGAAATAGTTGGTTCGGTCGAACCAGGTGGTGGCGTTCAGCGAACCGCCCGCTTGTTCCACCAACTCGAAGTGCCGGTTCTTGGCGACATGGGCCGACCCCTGAAACATCATGTGTTCGAAGAGGTGGGCGAAGCCGGTCCGCCCCTTCCGCTCGTTCCGAGAGCCCACACCATACCAGAGGTTCACCGCCACCACTGGAACCGATGGGTCCGGAGCCACGATGACGGTGAGCCCGTTGTCCAGGACATGACGACTGAATTCGAAGGAGAGCACGAAGACGCCTCATCCGGAGAAAAGACTGAGGCCGAGACCTGGTTCAAGTGCCAGGCCCCGGCCGTGGCCGGTCCGATGGTTTTCGGGGACGAGGACGAGGCTTGGCATATCCAACCCTCCCCCAGTCCTCCCGGGGACTCGGACAACGTCCGACCTTCCCCACCCCGGGAGGAGGCCGGGGTTCCAATCCTCAGGGGCGATGACGGAGACGGGCGCGGAAGGAGGAAGGCCCCAGGGAGTTTCGGAGGAAGGCCAACGCCTCTTCCCCACTCCCTTCGATTCGATCCTCCACCTCCAGGACCAGGGTCTCGTCAGCCCCTTGGGCCTGGAGTCGTGCCCGCTCCAGCATCTCCAGGGCGGACCCATGGACCTCCAGAACGGCCAGAACAAGGGCCGCCAGGAGCTGAGCTTCCAGATCATCCACCCTGAGCCGAGCCCCCTCCTCCAGGTGGCGAGCCGCCTCCTCCAGCTCCCCAAGCTCGAGCCAGGTCAGCCCCAGAAGGATCAGTGCCCAGCCGTCTTCCGGATCCAGCTCGGCGCTGGTCGCCAAGGCGTGGGTGGCAGCCTCCAGCTCTCCTCCCATGGCCCGACCCACCCCTCGCTCCAGGTGGATCGTCGGGTTCTCGGGATCCAGCCGAACCGCTGCGTCCAGCTCTTCCATCCCCTTCTCCAGCATCCCCTCCCGGATGAGGTAGGCTCCGTACATCCAGCGGGCCTGTGCCAACTCCGGAGCCACCATGGCGGCCGTTCGGAGGGCTGCTTCCGCTGCCGGGTCATCGAACCGCGCCAGTGCCGTACCCGCGGTGGAAAGGAGAACCGGGTCCTCAGGCTCCAGGGCCAGGGCCTGCTTGAAGCGTTCGTAGGCGATGCCGTCCATCCCCAGTTCCCGCTCAGCCATCCCCAGCCAGCAAAGGACATACGGACTCTCGGGGTGATCGGAGAGGGCTTCCCGGAGAACGTCGGCCACCTGATCCCATTCGCCGTCCCGCGCCATCTCCAGCGTCCGTTGGAGGATCGCCTCCTCGGCATCCGTCGGAACCCGGACCCCCCGTCCCTCGAGTCCATCCTCATCCATGACCATCGAACCTCCTCCTCTGCTTTCCATAGGCTGTTCCCGGCCCCCTCTACCCACGACCCCGGTCACATCTCCATTCCATGACGGCCAGGAGCCGGATGCCTCCTGCGCCAGGAATCCAACGTTCGTCGTCTCTCCAGCGCGGTCAGGCGCCAAACTTCCGCAGGCGGCCGGCATGGGCCAGGCAAAGAGACATGAGATGCCGGGATTCGATCTGCCCCAACTCTCCGGTGCGGCATGTCGACTCACCGAACTCGGCCGCCGAGGGTCGAACCCAGCGGGACTGGATCAGGAGTGGAACGGGGTGCCAGGAATGAACCGCCATGGCAGCCGGGGTCGAATGGTCTCCGGTGATGGCCAGAACCTCGGGATTCAGGGCCACCACACGGTCCAAAAGCCCATCCAGTGATTCCAGGGCCTCCACCTTCGCCTGGAAGTCTCCGTCCTCGCCCCGGGCATCCGGGCTCTTGAAGTGGAGGAAATGGAAGTCGAAGTCCCCGAAGACCTCCTCCAGAACGGCTACAGCCTCTTCATCCGAGCCAGGTACCGGAGCCGCCTCCATGCCCACCAGCCGAGAAACGCCCCGGTACATTGGATACTGTGCGACCGCCACCCCTCGAAGTCCGAAGCGATCCTCCATGGATGGGAAACCACGGTGGACGGCGTATCCCCGGGCCAGGATCCCGTTGATGGGGGTCTGGTCCTTCAGCAACTCGCGGGCCTGTGATAGGATCCTCTCCAGGAGCTGGGCAGTGGGCTCTGCCGAGGGAACAAGGGGGGCAGGGCGCCGGGGCGGCACCCCGGTCTCCTGGGGATCCGTGTCCTGGAGTCCCTCGTCCAGTCCGGGAGCTCGCAGCACCAGCACAGCCCGGTGCTCTTTTTCATGCCGTACGAAGACATCCACGGGAGCCCCCTGGAGCTCGAACCCGTCCAGGCCGTCCTGGAGTCTGGCAACGGCCTCCTGCCCCACAGCGTCAGAAGGACGCCCTGCCCTCCGGTCCACGACTTCACCCTCCCTGTTCAGCGTGGCCAGGTTCAGCCGGACCGCCAGGTCTCCCGGCTCCAACCCGAAGCCCACACCCAACGCGCTGAGTGCACCCCGCCCCACCACATTCCGGACCGGGTCATACCCAAAAAGGGACAGGTGTGCCGGTCCACTCCCCGGAGTCACCCCCGGAACAACGGGCGTCAGCCGCCCCAAGGAAGAGCGGGCCGCCAGTGCATCCAGAACGGGTGTCCGGGCCACTTCCAACTCGGTTTTTCCCTGATCCGGATGGGGAAGGCCCCCAAGGCCATCCAGGACCACGAGGACAATGCGTCCATCCCCGGGAATGACCAGGTCGTCGGGAAGGGTGGGGTAGGTCATGATCAAGGGTCTCCAGGAATTGATGCGCAGGCTGCCCGCTTCTCTACGGGGATTGGATTATAGCCAAACGAGCGGGCCCCATACACGGCATGCCTCGACCTTGCTTCGGCCGGGGCCCGGTCCTACGATCCCGGCCAGCCCATCTGATCCACTCGTCCAACCTTCATCATCCATCTTCCCTCTCTCCGGAGCTCCGTCATGGCGGGATTCATCCCCTTCGAAATGGAACGCTGGCAGTCCACCTGGGAGCACCGGGTGGAATTCAATCTTTCTGAATCCGGCGTCCATCCCCTCTCTACGCGGGAACTCCTCGGCATGGCAGGCGAAGAGGGGACGGCCCTGGGTCGAGAACTTCTGGATCTCCGGCACGGCTATGGTCAATCAAATGGCTCGGATCTCCTCCGGACCCGGATCGCAGAGCTCTACCCTTCAGCCAGTGAAGATGGTGTTCTCGTCACCGTCGGGGGCGCCGAAGCCAATTTCGCCACTCTATGGCGACTCCTGGAGGAAGGAGAGGACTGGGCAGCCATCCTTCCCACCTACATGCAGATCCCCGGCCTGGTGCGGAACCTGGGCGGCGAACTCATCCCGGTGAGACTCCGGGAGGGTGACGGATGGCAGCCGGATCCCGACGAGGTAGCCAGGGCCTTCCAGGAGGGAGCCCGGGTCCTCCTGGTGACAAATCCAGGGAACCCCACGGGAATGCGCCTGGAGGAGGACCGCATGCAGGCCATTGTGGAACACGCTGCCCAGCATGGGGCGTGGATCGTGGCCGACGAGGTCTATGCAGGAGCTGAGGCCGACGGGCAGCCCACCCCTTCCTTCTACGGTCGATATCCTCGAACGGTCGTCACCCAATCCCTCTCGAAGGCCTACGGCCTTCCCGGCCTGCGCGTAGGTTGGGCTGTGACATCGCCAGAGATGGCCGCCGACCTCTGGGCCCGAACCGATTACACCACCATCACACCGGCCACCCTTTCGGACCACCTGGCCACCCTGGCGCTCCATCCCCAGGTCCGATCCAGGATTCTGGAACGAACCCGGGGAATCATCCGACAGAACCGAGATCGATTGGCCCGGTGGGTGGAGGAGCAGGGGGACCGATTCACCTACCATCCACCGGACGCCGGTGCTATCGCCTTCCTGCGGTACAGGACTCCGATGAACTCCTCCAAGATCGCCGAACGGCTCCGGGTTGAGGAGAGCGTTCTGGTGGTGCCAGGAGACCAGTTCGGTATGGACGGATTCCTGCGCTTGGGCTTCGGCCCGCCAGCCCATGAGCTGGATCCAGCCCTGGCCCGAGTCCGGCGCCTCTTTGATCAGATCGAGAACGAGACCAAAGGCTAGAAGTCCGATCAGACTTCTGGCGGCCCCTCGTACGCTCTCACCAAGGAACAGGAACCATGACATTCCAAGCGGGCTGGTCTGGACTCCTCGCAGTCTTGACGGTCCAGGAAGCGGCCACCTCGACCCTCGACGACCTGGGTGATGGGCTTGGCCTCACTGGAATCGCCGAGACCATCCAGCGAGTGATCTCCTACGAGATCTTCGAGTTGAGCGGTACGGGGATCAACCTGGTGCTCATCCTCACGGTGGGCTTCCTCGTCGTGGCGACCTGGGCGATCTCCACGTTCCTCCAGCGAGCGGTGGAGCGGGCCTTCCGGTCCCGGGGTGTAGAAGACATGGGGACCACCGCCATCACCAAGCGGCTCCTCCACTACGCCATCATGGCCATCGGGCTTGGGATCGCCCTTGAGACCATCGGGATCAGTCTCAGCGCCCTCTTCGCCGCCGGTGCCATCTTTGCCGTGGGTATCGGTTTCGCCATGCAGAACATCGCCCAGAACTTCGTGTCCGGGCTGATCCTCCTGGTGGAGCGAGCCATCAAGCCCGGCGACATCGTGGAGGTGGAGGGACGGGTGGTCCGGGTCCTGAAGATGGGAATCCGGACGACCATCGGCCGAACGCGGGACGAGGAGGAGATCATCATCCCCAATGCCAGCCTGGTCCAATCCACGGTGAAGAACTACACGCTGGAGGACACCTTCTTTCGCATCCGTGCCGGCGTGGGGGTGTCCTACGAGTCGGACATGCGAGCGGTCCGGGACTCCCTCACGCGGGCAGCCAACTCGGTCCAGGGACGAATGACCGATCGGGATCCAGTGATCCTGCTCTCAGATTTCGGCGACTCCACGGTGGACTGGCAGGTCTCCCTCTGGACCCAGGACGCATGGACCAGCCCTCGCCTGGTCTCAGAACTTCGGGAAGCCATCTGGTGGGCGCTGAAAGAAGACGGCATCGAGATCGCCTTCCCCCAGATCGATGTCCACTTCGACCCCCATGTGGAGGAGGCGGTAACCCAGCTTCCCCGGGCCGGTTGACGAGCCGAGCCAGCATCGCTCAGACTCTTCACCGAGACCCCTCAGTAAACCACACTGGAGCTCGACGTGCCCCTGGAAGACCCTCTCAAGGATGCTGAACTCCTGGTTCGCTCCCGCCACCCCTTCCTCCTGGTCCAGAGCGACGACCGGCCCCGGGCGCGGAGCCTGATTCGCCTTCTTGCAGACCGGATGGACATCCCCCTCTTTCGATGGACCCGGGCTCGAGGGTTGGTCCGCGTGGATCGAGAGGGCTCCGTCTACGAGACCCGGGAGCCTGAGAAGGCCCTCCGGCACATCACCGCTTCGGATCAACCGGCCCTCTACCTGTTCGACGGGCTGGAGACGGTCTTTCCAGGATCCAGCCTCTTCCAGGCAAAGGTCGAGGAGGCCCTGGATCGCCTGGAGGAACTCCGCGGTGCCATCATCCACACCGGACCTCCCCTTGAACTGACCCCTGGCCTCCGGCCGCGAGCATCCTCCGTCCCTCTTCCAGGACCCAGTCGGACCGAGTTGAAGGACCTCCTCCGACGCATCATTCGGGATCTGAATCGAAAGCAACATGTGGAAGTCGAACTCTCTCGTTCGGACCTGAACCGGCTCCTGGACCAGCTCCAGGGACTCACCTTCATGGAGGCAGAGAAAATCATTACCCGAGCGATCCTGGAGGATGGCCGACTGGGGGTCGGTGATCTCCGGGTCGTGGCAGAGGCCAAGCGTCGGATCATCGAGCAGGACGGCCTCCTGGAGTACTATCCGGCCGAAGACTGCCTGGCCCAGGTCGCTGGCCTGGATAATCTGAAGCGGTGGCTCGGTCGCCGACAGGCTCTGGTGAACGACCCGGAGGGAGCCCGGGAATTCGGGCTGGAGTTCCCCAGAGGCATCCTCCTCACCGGCGTTCCAGGGTGCGGAAAGAGCCTCTGCGCCAGGGCCGTGGCCACCGAGTGGGAGCTCCCCCTTCTCCGCCTGGATCCAGCCTCCCTCTACAACCGGTACATCGGAGAAACGGAGAAGAACCTCTCCCGGGCTGTGACGCTAGCCGAGGAGATGGCTCCCGTGGTGTTGTGGATCGATGAGCTGGAGAAGGCCTTCTCCTCCAGCGAGGGTGGCGAGGATGGCGGTGTTTCCCGACGAATCCTTGGCAGCTTCTTGAACTGGATGCAGGAGCGCCGAGGGCCGGTCTTCCTGGTGGCCACGGCAAATCAGGTGGACCAGATTCCTCCCGAACTCCTCCGGAAGGGGCGTTTCGACGAGATCTTCTTCGTGGATCTTCCAGGAGAGGAGGCACGGGCGGAGATCCTCCGTATCCATCTCCAGAACCGGAACCGGGATCCGCAGACCCTGGACCTGGCCAGGTTGGCCCGATTGACGGACGGATTCTCAGGGGCTGAGCTGGAGCAGGTGGTGGTCTCGGCCCTCTACGCTGCCTTCGCCGATGAACTGGCCTTCGATACCGACCTGTTGGCCAGGGAAGTCTCCGACACTCGCCCCCTTTCGGTCACAGCGGCCGAGCGGATCCAGGGGCTCAGGGCGTGGGCTCGGGACCGGACGACTCCGGCGGCTTAGCTCCCAGGGCCTCATCCGGTGGCGTGCGATCGCCCCGTGCCCGGGCATTGTGCTCCTCCAGGATCGGGAAGCTCGCCTCCAGGAGCTCATCCAGTTGATCCACCACGCCACGATCCAACAGGGCCATGAAGGCGTCCACCACCTGGGGATCGAACCAGGGCCATGAAGGCGTCCACCACCTGGGGATCGAATTGCTCCCCCCGCCCCTCCTGAATCAGGGCCAAGGTCTCATCCCGGGTGAAAGCCCGCTTGTACGGCCGTTCATGGGAGAGAGAGTCGAAGACGTCGGCCACCGCTACAATCCGGCCGGTGAGGGGAATGGCCTCTCCCGCAAGTCCGTTTCCGTAGCCTTCTCCGTTCCACCACTCATGGTGGGAGGTGGCAATCTCTCCAGCCATCCGGAGGAGTGCAAACCGCCCACCGGAGAGGATCCGTTCTCCGATGGTGGTGTGCTCCTGCATGGCACGGTACTCTTCGTCGGTGAGGGGGCCTGGCTTCTGGAGGATCGTGTCCGATACCCCGATCTTGCCCACATCGTGGAGGGTGGCGGCCCGCCGAAGGAGCTTCACCTCTTCGTCGGGC
>SL_3KL_010_SEDDRAFT_10001051_pt1 | contig 24546 bp, 18 predicted proteins | sample SodLakKL_010_SED_2_FD_10381 | JGI IMG/M metagenome (IMG submission 10381) | reverse complement strand
CAGGTACAATTACAGGGAATACTGCGTGTGGTATTGTTGGGAGAAATTATGGGGTGGTTGAAGATTGCAGTAACTATGGTAACATGACAGCCACCAGTGAGTTTACTTCTAATGCTGGTGGGATAGTAGGGTATCATGAAGGGGGCATAGTCCAAAGATGTGTGAATTATGGTGATATAAGCGGCGATCGGGCTGGTGGGGTTGCAAGGTATGCTTGGCAGCTCGAAGATTGTTATAACCATGGTAACGTTGCAGGTGACACATATAGCGGTGGTGTTGCTGGTGATGTAAGAAAGCCAATAACTCGATGTTATTCGGCGAGTGTTGTAACTGGTATAGGAAACACTGGAGCTTTTGCTGGACAGGTTTCCGGGGACGGTGCCTTCCATGACTGTTATTTTGATACTGACGTTGGAGGGGTTATCTCAGTAGGAACTGGAGATGCTACAGGAATAACCGGAAAAACCACCGCAGAAATGACCTCTCCTTATGCAGTAGGTGTTTATGATGCATGGGACTTTTCCACCATATGGCGTGAGTGGACTGGTGATTACCCAAGATTAAGATGGGAAAAAATAGCAGTTAAATATTTAAATGTCAGAACTTCCGGAGAAAAGTTGCTACTACCCTTGTACGATACACAAGCAGCTCCTGTTTTAAGAGTTGCACACGAAAATGAAGTTTTAGGATTATTATTAGTGAAAACTAATGATAATTTAGCTTCTCCTGTTCGAGTTAGTACTTCTGAAGGAATAAAGGCAATAGCTAAAGAAGAGACGTAAAGGTGAGGTGATACCATGGGTTTTGATCGAATGAGATTTGATTATGGTCCCTTTGACCGGGCCGGATTAATTGAACATGAAGTGACATTAACAGGTAACGGTATTTCCACAGGTATTACCCAGTCTAAAGTAATTACAGAAACCTCTGTCTCCGCTGTGGGAACAGGTAGCAGTGAAACCCTGCCAATCGTTATTGTTTTAAGTCAAGGGATTGCTTATGGTACAGGATTCATTGTAATAAATGATTTTATTATTCGAGTAGTCTCTGTATCCGGTTCTTCTTGGGGTCTTGGATTTGCAAATGGAGTTCCTGTACTGTCTGAAACAGCTTTCGGTCATGCTATAGGAACTGCTATTACAGAAGATTCTGAACTGTATTTATCAAAACTGATATTAGAAGGGGAGCAGGTGGGGCAGGACCATTGTCTTAATTGGTTCTCAGAAGCTATTTAAGGGGTGTTATGAATGCCAACAATAACTACTAATGCAGCTACTAATATTGACGAAACCAGTGCAACTTTAAATGGTGAAATTACAGATTTAGGAATCTATGCTTCTGTAGATGCCCATTTTGAGTATAGACAAGTTGATGGTGATGGTGAACCCCTAATAATTTCTGCCGAACAAGAAGCAATGGTAGATTACCTAATTGCGAATGTAAGTTCATCGCATAGAGGGCAACCTTTTAGTCCACCTGCTACAGTGTCTACGACAAACGCAAACCACCTTTTAACATGGCAGATGGATGGTTCGGGTAGTGGTACGTGGGGTACAAAAGGTTCACCAGACCATAATGGTATAGGTGGTTGGTCAAAAGATTTTAATGACAGGATTTATTCTAGAGACTGGGATGGCTCTGAACAAATTACTAAGTCATGGCGTTCAGGGACGACAACGAATGAAAACGGTACATCCACCCTTGATAATGATGGTACTACGGTTCCTATTCAGTTTCTTGCGGCCGTTTATGGCGAATATGGTGGAACTGCTTACCAAGATTCGGGATGGAAAGCGATTCAGATGATTATAGCTATGCAACATAATAATGGTTCTTTTATGGAATCTTACCCAGCTATGCTAGAATCTGCTTCAAGTCAATATCCAAATCAAGGGATAATTAATGACGAAGTGCATTATAATGTTATGCAGATGTATCGCAAAATATTGAATAACGTATACCCCTTTGACAACGATTTCTTTACAACCGCACAAAAAGCGGAAATTCAAGAATCTTATGATAAAGCACTTGATTTTTTAATACAGGCTCAAATTCAAAATAACTTAGGAAAGCGACAGATGTGGGCAGGAAATTATACAGCAGAAACTTATACTCCGGGGTGGAATAGACATTTTGAACCACCATCCAATATGGGGCTTGAATCAATGATGTTAATTTTTATGCTTCTTGATCACACCCCTATGACTGATGAAATTAAACGGGCAATTTATTATAGTTCTTTATTTGTTTATGAAAATGTATTGGAAGATACGGCTTATCGTAATGATACAGTACCTTACTTTTATTCAAGTAGCGGTGATACAACTTGGTATCGTTTTTATGAACTTGAAACAAATACGGGTATTTTTGCAGAGGATTGGACGATATATTATGATTTAGGTGATTTATCATCGGGACAAAGAACTAGTTATACGTGGGGAACTACATTGAATCTCGCATTGTATAACACATCTAAAACTTATATTGATACCAATGGCATCCCAGCAGAACCGACAGGTGAATGGATAGCAACACCTACCCAAACAATTTCTAGTACAGGTGTTGTAACAGAAAATATAACTGGTCTAGATCCTAACACAGAATATGAATTTAAACTAGTAGTTAATGGCATTGACGGTAACATTTTAACCTTTACAACTACAACAACGGACTCAGTTATAACTGATGCAATCAAATTAACAATTCAGTCCAGTAAAATCGATGCTACCTTGACTGATTTTCCGGTATATGTGGACTTGTCAGCTATGCCACAAGCCTTTTGGGACACCTTAGGAACTGATACGATTGCTGTATATGCTGATGATGAAACCACGAAACTTGACCGGGAACTGGTTTCTATTGATACCATTAATAAAACAGGAGAATTGTGGTTTAGAGCCCCGTCAATAAGTTCCACAGTAGATACTATTTTTTATATAAAATTTGTAGAAAGTGAAGCGAACTCAACAAATGTGTGGAACAATGATTATCAAGCTGTTTATCATTTACAGGAAACTTCCTCAACTGAGGCTAATCATTATAAAGATTCCACATCAAACGCACGTCATGGTACTGGTGGACCAGATGCAACCTATTTTCCAGAACCGCCTACACAGATTGACGGTACTATAGGAAAGGGCAGTAGAACCAATGGTGTTGATGAAGGAATGGCTACTGCCAACACTGAACTTTCAGGCTCAGCTTATGCAGCAAGTTCTGTCAGGGCATGGGTTAGGAGACAGGCAGATTCACAATCATCAAGAAGTGCGGTATTTGGTAAAGTAAGAACCGATGGTAATGCTTATGAACTCGGCATAAGATTAAACACTTCAAATTATTTACAAATTGAAAACAATAGTGGTGGCCATTTCCGATACGTACAATCATCAAATATTCTGAACAACAACACATGGGTGTTGGTACATGGAAGATTTAGTGCTCCCGGCACGCTTCAAATTTTTGAAAATGGTGTGTATATAGGGGAAAGCCCTTCTTACAACGAAGGAATTACTGTTTCTAATACACCAATCGGTATTGGAGGTATAATGGCTTTTACTGTTAATGACACCAACCGTAGATTTAACGGTGATGTAGACGAAGCCAGACTTGCACTCACTTCTTGGACGGATGCTTGGATAAAAGCGGAGTACGAAAACGAAGCCAACTTTGCAACATTTATGAGTATAGAATATGAGTCTGCAATAGGTGTACCAATATTAACAGTTGCACAAGAAGTCCAGAATATAAAATTAACTTGGACTTACCCAGAGTAGGAGGTTAGATAAATGGCATGGATAAGACCTGACTCACATACAGCCAACGGTTGGTCATCTCCTGCATCTGCTTATGATGGGAATACCGGAACCAGTGCAAGTTATGGAATCTCTGGAAATTCATGGAGCAATTACCTTGAGATGTATTTTTCTGAGGCTGTCGAGTGTAGTGAAATAAGAATTTATACAAGCCGTCAAAACTCTTCGGTGAATACGGTGGAGTTTGATATTCGTCAGAACAGCACATGGACAAATGTTTACAGCGGTGCTCCAACTGATGGGGGAGCATCTGTTTCCACAGTCATTGACCCCACACAAACTGTTGATGCTATCAGGGTTAGGTTTTACGCCGACCACGGCGGCGGTACAAGAACTGCTTATATCCATGATACGGAATTATATGAAGAAGAAGGGTCTCAAACAATAGAAGATACTCCTACAGGAAATGGAATAGGTTCCAGTTCCATAACTTATGAAATACCCAATGCTGTAACAGAAGAAATTGAACGGAGTGTTGGAGATACAGAGTCTTGGGAATTTTTAGCTTATGTAAGAGATGCTTTGGCTTTAGAATATATTGACGAGGGACCTTTTACAGTAGGTCAGACTTATTATTATCGGGTCAGAAAATATGAAGATAATGAGCCGGGAGACTGGTCTGATGTAGAAAGTGTTTTGTATGCGGAAACTTTTGTAGGGGTTGAGGCAGCAGCTACAGGAAATGGTTCCGGTGTAGGTTCCGTACAGGAAGAAATAACTGTTACAGCTTCATCGACTGGGTCCGGGTTAGGATATTATGCTCTTGCTGAAGAGATAGAGGTAACTGCATCCGTGCAGGGAAACGGTTCCGGAAGTTACTCTTTAACTACCGCCACAATTGTTATTGGCAATGCTGTGGGTATCGGAGAAGGTTCTTATGTTTTAACTGATGAGGTTATTGTTCCTATAATGGTAGAAGCTATAGGTACTGGTTCGGGAACAATCAATCCCTATAACGTGGTTTTGGATATGCCTTATGGTACGGGGGTTGGGGGAACCGGACCTGTCACCAGCGAAGTGATTTCGGGAATTGAAGTAATAGACGGAACCGCTTCCGGTAATGGTGTGGGAGACCATGTAATCTCCTCACTCATCATAATTTCTGAAAGTGTTACAGGAGAAGGTGTTGGACTATCTGCTCTTGCAGAAATAATCATTGTCTCCGACACGATTTCTGGAAGTGGTAAGGGTACAGGGACAACCTTTTATGAAGTAGAGGGCATGATAACAGGCAATCCTTCCGGCTCAGGTACAGGACAATCCCAAGTATCAGAAGAAATTGAAACAATAGCCAACAGTACTGCTTCTGGTACAGGACAATCCCAAGTATCAGAAGAAATTGAAACAATAGCCAGCGGTACTGTTTCCGGTACAGGACAATCCCAAGTTGCTGAAGAAATTGAAACTGAAGAGACAGCTCATGCTTCCGGTGTAGGAATTTCATCTGTGAATGAAATTTTATGGGTATTAACAAATGGTACAGGTGAAGGTAGAGGTACAGGTACACCACAGGTATTAAATATCGTTAAAACGGCATTTAGTGCGTCAGGCTCCGGCAGTACAACAGTACATGTAGTGACATTAGGGGAGGATTCAGGTACAGCATCCGGTTCTGGTCTTGGTTCTTATTCTTTGGATTATACTAACATTGTCATTGTAGATGATATAATTGTTTCGGGGCAGGGTCAGGGATCAACAGTTGCTGAAGAAGAAATAATAACAGTTGGCTATGAAATACAGCAAAGTATTAATAACTCACCTTGGACTCTGTGGGATATATTACCTTTGGAAACTGATAACATTTGTTATATATCTAATTTTGAAAATGGCTACATTTACCGTTACAGGATACGAAGATTTACTGAAACAATGTCTTCTGACTGGTCTAATGTTATAACAATTATTCATGATGCAGAAGGAACTGTTTCTTCATTGGTTTCCGGTTCCGGAACTGGGACTACTGAAGCGACTTCTCATTTCATATTAAGTGAAAATGCTGAGGCTTCCGGACAAGGAAAAATGATAGCTACTTTAATGGAAGTTGGATATGGTACAGGGTCCGGTCAAGGGTCTTCTTTACTGGAAGAGAAGGTTATCACTTCAGGAATAACTGAAGCTTCAGGTAATGGTTTTATTTCTGCCACAGGAACAGTACTGCTTTATGTCGAAGCAACAGGTTCCGGTACAGGTAACAGAGAATTAGTTGCTGTACGAGTATCATTAGGAGAAGCAGAAGCTTCTGGAACAGGTATTGGTTTTCTGGAAATTATCACTTCTGTAGGTTCCGGAAAAGGAACCACATTTGTAGTATCTCTGCTGCATACTGAAGCTGAAGCTGAAGCTGAAGGTACAGGCTCTATGAAGATAATTGTTGTTGAGCCTGATTTATATAGACTAAAGGGCAGAGTCAGGGCCAAACAGGTTATTGGAAGGGTAATGACAACCAGAATACTGGAAGGGAGGAAACGAAGGTGAGTTTAATACAGGTAAATAATGTGCTGGATTGGATGTTTCAGGGAAGTGATTACACTCTCAGGGTACAAATAAAACAAGACCACAGTGGTGTGCCATATAATCTTTCAAACACACAAGCATACATGATTTTATCTGATACTGAATTTTCAGATGATACAGTGCTGGAAAAAGAAGGAACTGTTACAGACCCTGAACTTGGCTTAATTACTTTTGAACTAACAGTAAATGATACGCAGGAAATATTACCTAAATCTTATGTGTTGATGGTTTTTATAAAAACAGATTCCAATAAATTTATTCCGGTATTGCAGGGAATTTTGGGAGTTATTGCTGCTCAACCGATGGAAGGAAGTGGTTCATAATGAAAACACGAAGAACCGCAGAACATTTAATTAAACGTGTACGGGAAGAGTTACGGGCTGAAGGTCCTGAAGGTGGGGGATATTCTGATTTTATTATTCTTGATGCCCTTAACACTGCTTTGGACGATTTATCAGATATCTTCACCATTAGAGATACACAAACATTTAATACTGTGGAAGGACAGAACTCCTATAATCTTGTAGAGATACTGGGAGTAGAGGTGTTTGAATTAATAAGGGTATCTTTTGATGGTAAAACTTTAAGAGGTAAACCGTTGGATGTATTGCTGAATAAGAGTGTGCCGGAAGAAGGGCCTGTACGGGAATGGTTTTTGTGGGGTCATGAACTGACATTCTCTGGTAATGTAGAAGCAGATAAAGAAGTAAAACTGTGGGTAAATAGAGGTCCAAAATTTCTTAATGAATTTAAACAAATTCCTGATACACCACGTTATGCAGATGAAGCATTAGTCAGTTATGCTTTATCAGTCTGTTACAGAGAAAGCAAGGACTTTGAAAGGGCTTTTCAGTATTACAGAATATATAACAATCGTAAAGCTGAATTATTAAGCAGAAGTGTTCCACAGACTCAAAGGGATTTTCTGTCTCAAATGAGGGACGACTATGCTTCTCCATTTAGAGGATCACGAAGATTTTTTTATAAAGACTATGATCCAAGGAGGGATGACTGATGGCTTCTTCCTATGATATTTTTCACATAGCTTCTTTGGATGGGGGAATGGTTACATCTGTATCCCCCCGACTGTTGGATCAGGCAAGAGGATTTTCCACCAATTTGGAAAACATAACAACAGAATCTCCGGGAGTATTGAAAAAACGACCAGCAATAAAGTATATGTTTGATGTACCTTCAGGTACACATAGTATTTTTCATCATAAAAGCATGGCTGATAACGAAGAATATTTCTTAGCTGCCGCCGGGACTACTGTTCGGAAACGGCAAAATGGTTCTTGGTCTACTATTATGACAGGACTTCAAGCAGGTAAACCAATGGATTTTATTACCATGGCAGATCAGGCAGTTATGTCAAATGGGTTTGACCCTTTAGCTGTTTGGGATGGTTCCACTCTTAACAGTAATGTAGGAGGGGAAAAAGCTACTGCCAGAACTTTTCTGCTTTTTGAACATAATGATCTGAGGTTTACTGCAAAAAATGAGGGAGAAGCAGGTAATTACATTCGAGTCAGATATATAAAACACACGACAGCCAATACAACAGCTACAGTATCAGTAACAGGGGCTGGGACAGAAGAGGACCCTTATTTTATAACTGTAAATTTACGATGGACAGAAGGAGATTATGGAGCACAAAATATTACAACAACAGCCACTAACGTTGTCAGTTTAATTAATAATCATACAACTGCCAAAACACTGATTGATGTTGAACATGTGGCTGGCAGTAATGGGACAAGAGCTGTTTTGGAAATGCCTGAAACTCCCTTAGTGGGAGGGTTTGATCCTGTTAAGGGGAAATATCTTATTGAATATAGATTAAGAGCAGTCATGGCAGGGGATGAAGACCAGCCAAGTCTGTTACAGTTAAGTCATACAGGAGACCCTTACTGGTGGAGCCCACACAAGGTAGGCAGTAATGCGGTATCTGCTTTTGTATCTCCGGATGACGGGGAAGGTATATCAGGACTGTGCAGTATGGGGGATGGAGGAGTCCTTATAGGTAAACCCCATTCACTGTATGGACTATTCGGTTATAAGCGTGAGAACTTTGTTATTGATAAACTGGACCCTAACATTGGAGTAGCCAGCCACAGGTCCATGGCCTTTGCCAGACCCAATGCCTATTTTGTCAGCTATGAGGGAATCTTCCGGATACAGCCGGGTGGTGTTCCTATTAATATATCTGAAGCTATCCGGGATATATTTGAAAATGAAGTGGATCATGAACAACTGCATAAGTCTGTGGCTTTCATTTACAGAAGACAGTATATTGTCAGTATGCCGGGGAAAGAAAGTAACTGGGTAATTTTATGTTTTCATATGGACAGGGAAAAATGGTGTCGTTGGAACCAACCTGCCGGATTAACAGATGTGATTCTTGTTCATTCAGATACTGTCAGTAATCGTTATGTATCTACAGACAATAATAAATTATTTCGGATAACTCCCAATATATTTATTGATGAAATGCCTGAAGAACAACCTATTGAAGTAGTATATGAATCTATGGAACTGGATGCACAATTACCTCACATTGAAAAGGATTTTGGAGATTTGTATATTATATTGCAGGGACAGGACACAGAAGAAATCATGTCTGTGGAAGTTTTCTTTGATGGATCAGATATTCCTTATCTGGTAACTACTCCTCTTTCTCAAACAGTTCCTGAAAACAAACAAGTAGTTGTTCGTATAAATCTGGCTAAGACAGCACGTTTTATGAATATAAAAATATATAACAACAGTCCTTCCAACTTCAAACCTCTTACCATGATGTATACTTATCAGAGGAAGGAGGTTCTGTAATGTTACTAAGAAAAAAGCTGGAATCTTTGCAGGATGCGGAATACAATTTTAATTTAATTGATCGTTTGTTAAAAGGACAAGGATTGGATGGTGACTATATCAGAGAAGTTCCAGCACTTAAAGTCACTGGCAGTTTACAGGCAGGGCAGGTAGTAATAGGTTCTGAAACCCGTTTTGAAGATGGTTATGATCCTAATACAGTTTCCACAGAAGTCAGAAGTTATATATTGGAATCATTACAAAATCTCGGTAATTTAGCTTGGGAAGATGCAGTGGAAAAGGCTATGCTTGGGGCCACAGTCATTGAAGGTGGGTATCTTGTCACGGGCATGATTGATGCCAGCCGGATAGATACTGGAACCCTGAATGCAGACAGAATATCGGCCCGGTCTATTACCACAGACAAGATTACCATTGGTGGTGTGACCCATACTAATCTGGCTTCTAATTCAGTGGACAGTAATAATCTGATGGCTGGTTCAGTAACAGCTGCTAAGATTGTTTCCGGAGCTATTACATCAGCAAAGATAACTGCCGGAGCTGTTACAGCTGATAAGATATCATCCAATCAGATTGAAGGGTATCATATTGTTTCCAACTCTATCAGTGCAGCTAAGATACAATCAGGAGCCATTACTGCTGCAAAGATTGCTGTTAGTGCTGTGGGAGCAAATAAACTGGACTCGACTATTATTGATGGTGGATTGATAATCACATCATTACTTTCAGCCAGTCGTATTACAGCAGGAACCATGACAGCTGATCGTATATGGGGTGGTACTTTATCTGGTGTTACACTGAATATATTAGGAAATCACAATCTTGGACACAAATTAATTCTGAATGATGCTTCATTTTCTGCCGGAATCCAGTGGGGAAGTACTAATTTAGCTCGTATATATTATGACCCCGGAGCTAATTCTTTGATTTTAGAAGCAAGTGGTGGTATATGGGCTAATAGTACACGAATAGACCAAGCATCAGCACGTTTTGGCTAAGTATGACCCTATACACGAAGAGAGGGAGTACAGAAAGGAGAATGAAAATGGAAGTAGATGCTCAAAGAATCATTAATGAACTCATGAAGGAACTGTCAGACAAAACACTGGAAAACATTGTACTGAAAGTACAGGTTCAACAGTTAAGAGAGGAGGTTAAGGAAAATGGCTCAGAGAGACCCGTTGGAAAACATAATGGGGATGCTTCAGACGAAGAGTAGTATTAATCCTGAAGTAGTGTCAGAGAGAAAAGGGAGAATGAAAGAACAAAGAATGCAGTCAGGGGCAGAGCCAAGAGCTGCAAGGACCCAAAGACCCGATGCAGGAAGACCCATAGCAGACAAACCTTCTCCTGAAGAGGGAATGGTTGGAGACATGACAGCTCCTGAAACAACTATGCCAATCATTATTGATGCACTGAATGAAAGTATCATTGCACTCAAAGTGGAAATCCACAGGACAGCAGACCCCAAGGAAAGGGAGAAATTGGAGAATCAAACAGCAAAATTGAGACAGCAAATACTGGAATTGGGTGGGGAGCCCATCAGAGCAGAGGAAACAATCGAACAGGGATTGCAGAAATTGACAGGACATGGATATGTGGCGAAGGATGCCATACAGGGACTGGCAGGACAAAGCCTGAAAGATGTGGGTCATTACCTCGGTATTTCTGTGGGAGCAGACGGGGGAAGAGCACAAGTAGGAGGCCAGTCATTTGACTTTGGAACCATACCGGGTACTACCTTCAATCCGGAAGAAGGTAGGCATTATGTTAGTGATCCCGGACAGTTTTTAGACACGTTTGGAAGCAGAGGAGATCAACATACCATGGCTCAGGTGACTCACCAGCCGGGTATGTATGCAACACCTGAAGCTATGCAAAGACCAGAGGATGACTTGTCCCGTATCTTGCAACAATTGGGTGGGGGACATCAGGCCAGTGCTGCTCCTGCTCCTATATTGAACGCTGATTATGTAAACCAGTTGATAGGAGAGTATGGACTCAGACCAAGAAGTGAACAGGAAATTGCTGAACATGCCCGGGCCATTGTGGAACGCCAGAAACACAGTCAGATTCAACTTGTTCAAAGAGAGATTGACCGCTTTGAAAGAGAACATCCTCCTGAATTTGCAAGAGCTCAACGGCAAATTGAACAGCAGGCTAAAGAAATTTCAGCTCAAAATCAGGAAGAGTTTGCCAATCGTGGCATGTTCTATTCTTCTGTTATGGCTAATAATCTTGGAGCGATTGATGCAGCTACTATGGATATCATTGCAGACATAGCCAACCAGTCAGCCAGTTATGTACTGGGACTTCATGAAGACATCAGAGACATTGAACAGTGGGCTATACTGGAAGAAGAAGTACTCCGAAGACAGATGGAAGCTGAAGAAAGAGATAGGGCTATGGTCCTAATGCAGATTCAGGTGCAGGTAGCTCAACATGCTGACCAGTTTGCTCTGGATTCTTGGTACAGACAGGAACAGCTTGCTCTGGCACAAAGAGATCAGGCATTGCAGGAAATTCAAATGAAAATTAATGAGGCAGAACGGGCAGGACAACATTTGGCTTCTGCATACTTGGCAGACACACCACTAATACAGCAGGAAATGAGAAAACTGGGTATCAGTCCGGAACAGTTTGCACAGATGGGACTGGAAGAACGGTCTTATATGGTAAATAACATTGCCACCTATGTAGAAATGGACCAGCAATACCGGATGAATGAGTTTCAAATGCAAACTATAGCGGCTGAAATGGCTCTGAAAGAAAGAGCTCAGACTCATGTGGAAGAATATGACTGGGCGAGATACGGGCTGGCAAGAGATCAGTTTGAGTTTGACCAGTGGGCTACTGGCGAAAATATTGCACAGGGTTGGGCAAGTATTTCACAGGGTTGGGCTCAGATTGGTATATCACAAGCTAATGCAGCTCGAACTGCCAGTCATCAGGCATGGCAAAGATCTATGGCTGAAAGAGAGCTTGAATTGAAGGAAGCTCACAATACCAGAACCATATCTGATGAAGCCTACAATGTCTATCTGCAAGGGCTTGGTTTCCTGAAGGATGGACACATTGATGCAGCTCAGGGAACTTGGAGAAGACTTGGAGAGATTGAAGGAACCACGCAAGGTGAATGGTCCGCTCTATTAGGAAGAGATATTTACAGACTCAAAACAGCAACGGAAGCAGACCACTCAGCTACTCCCGAAGCAAGAGACAGTGTTATAAGAAATATTCTGGATGCTGGTCCTCAGCAACCAGCTTATCCTGACTTCAGATTACAGGACCTTATGCCAGAACCGAGAAGTCCGGAAATTCCTGATGTGAGAAGAGCCCCGGGGAGGTAGTCTAAATGCCAAGAGAACGGATAGATGAAATATACCGACAATTAGGTATGTTACAACAGGATACAGGCATGTCCAGCAATATCAGTTCCGGGCTACAGACGGGGCCTCTTTCCAGCGGGCTGACAAATGCTTTTGACAGGACAGGCACTACACAACCTGCCCCTTTCTTTCAGGAAATGCAGACAACAGACCCCCAAGCTTTAGATTCCAGAGGGATGCTGTACCAGTTTTGGGCTGGTACGGGCTCCCCTGTGGTCGATACTGCAAGAGCATTAGGCATTACTGATACCAAGTTCGACCAACCAACTAACATTAGAGAGACTTTTGCTAATCTTGCTGGTACATTGCTTGGGTGGTCCACAGTCTTAATGCTTCCGGGAATTGGCAAAGGAATATCCGCAGCTGGTGGAGGTATTGCTGCCGGATTAAAGGGCATAGGGGTAGGACACAAGCTGGCTACCAGTATGGGTAAATCTATGACTGTGGGGGGTACTTTAGGAGCCCATAGAGCATGGGTACAGGAAAAGCCTTTAGGAAAAGAAGTTTTGCAGGGGATGGCCTTTGCCGGAACCTTGGCCACAGCAGGGCATGGGATTGGTATGCTTGCCCGTAAAACAGGTAGAATAGTGGATACAGCCAGTGTTCTTAAACAACATCAGAATATCCTGACAGTCACAGACGAGACCTCTATGTTAACAGCTTTAGGCAAATTACCTCAAAAGAAGGTACAGGAAGGAGTCAACAGGACCCTCCAAAATATAAAAAGCCATGCAAAACATTACCCTTCTAAACTGGACCCAATGGATGTGGGAGCCAAGTACGGAGTTGACTTTAACAAGCTGAAACCTAACCAGCAGGCTGTGGAATTAATAAGAGCATTCAACACACCGGGTACTGATTCTTTGCTTCAGCCTTTGATGAATATTACTTCTACTCAGGCTACTGCTGCCAAGATCATGTCGTCCAAGTTTTCAGGAGCTATGGGAAATGTTCGTACAATCGTTGAAAAAGCAGAACCTGTTAAATTGAAGGTAGATCAAAGCTTGATGAAATCCCTGACTAAAAAACAGCAGGAAAATATGGTTAAGTTATATGAAGCTAAAACATTAGGAGAACAGTTTGACATCTTCCGAAGTATTAAAGCATCCACACAGGCTACCAAGAATACTGTATTTAGAAAACATGGCGTACAGAGTCTGCCGGAGCTGGCTAAAAAAGCACCACAACAGGCACAGAAGTATGTTGAAAGAGAAGCCATGACTCAGGACCTGACATGGGCTCTCAGTGAAAGGATTTATAAGACTGCCACAGTACATCCATCGGTTCCTTTGCCTCACTTGAAGAGTGTGCCTAATCTCCAAGCAGCAGAGACTGTTTTGAAAGACTTAAAGAATATGGTGGATAAAGGAATGGACTTAACCAGTAACATTACTTGGCATCCGAAAATAAAACAAGTGATTGATACATGGTCTGCCAAAACAGGAAAGACTTATACCAATACTGCTTTTATGCCTAAGAAAATGGCTGAAGAATTTAAAAATGCTATCAAAGAAGTAAAAGCAGCTGGGGATTCTCCAAGGACTTTTACCTATGGGCTGGCCCATTTCAATTTACCTGCTACTGTCCCAGTAACCATTAAAGGTAAAACAGTTGATTCCTTTGCTTTCGGAGATGTACCTGCATGGATAAAGGGATTGGAAAAATTGCCGAAAGGGGCAACCTTTTTACCAACAAATATGCATGATGCTTTAATGCTGAAACGGGATATCACTCCATTGCTTAGTCGTATCATGACACCTGTCAGACATGCTTTGGGAGAACCCTTCGCTAACTCAGCACGACTCAGAATACAGGCCAAAGATAAATTCCTTGATCATTATTTAGTTAAAATGAAAGGGTGGGATACTTCCCTTAACCTGAAAGGAAGAGCCAAGTCTGATGCCTATGTTCGTATTAACAAAGCTTTGGAGGCTAAAATACCTGAAGAAAATATACGGCCTTTAATGTTACAGATGCGTAACTTTGCTAACATGGAATCTTTGGAAGGATTGTCTCAAAAAGGTTTACAGAGTCTGGCACGAAAGTCCGGAGTAACAGTTAAACAGTTACAGGATATACATGGAAAAATCAAAAGAGTTATGGGAGACGAGAAATTTCTTGAAACAGTAAAAAATATTCCGGAAAAATATGGTACATGGCAGGAACATTTGGCTGTCCAACACATGTTGGGGCATAAACTTAAAAACTCTGTCAAGCTTACTGCTAAAGGAAAGGAACAACTGGCTAAAACCCTTGGACTTAACAACACAAAGGAATTGGATATAGCCAGAAACATGAGACTTGAATTTGATAAGTTATTTCACAAAGCACAACTGGACCCTGACCGATACATTGCTGCTTATGCTCCCCGATTCCGGCAAATGCACGAAAAAAGTTTCAGGGAAATTGCCAAGGAACTTAAAGATATGGGAGCTACTGAACGGGAAAGAGCTGGATACATGTGGATTAATGATATGACAAGAGAGGGTGGCAACTTTAATTATTCTGAAAATGCTTTGGCTAACTTCAAACGTTATGTAACCGGATATGCAAAAGAGTATTACTTTGATGATTTATTCAAAACGTGGAACAAACATTTCAAACAAATGAAACTGCCTAATCAGAAAGCACAATTGTATGAGGACCTGAAAGCTTATATGGTAGGTAAACCATCCCATGTAGAACAACAGTTTGATGCTTTGATTTACCGGATGGGAGACAGTATTATGAAGTCCGGCTGGAAGGATGTGTGGGGCCACAGACCTACACAGGAGTTAAGTTCCATGCTGGCTGAACTTCAGTATCTTGGGGGACTTGGTTTTAATCCTTTCACTGCTTTCAAAAATCTTACTCAGAAAGGGCTGGCCTTTTCCAATATCACAGAAGACGGGAATCCTTTCCGGGGAGTCTATTGGATGGCAAGAGCACAGATGTTCAAGCGTACAACAGAAGGGAAATATATTACAGGGTACAATAAAGTGTTACAAAGCCGTCAGTATCAGGAGGGATTACAGGCTCAGGAAGGAGCTATCACCCAGTTTCTGAGAAAGATGAATGCTCCTGAATTTATCCAGAAAGGATCAGAAAAGTTTAGGCAAAGAGCTTTTGACATGTTCCGTATATCTGATAGAAGTAATGTGGAAGACACTTTCTTAGCCAAGTATCTATACCTCACATCAAAAGGAGCTCCGATAGCTGATGCAGCTAACTTGGCTACACAGACTACCATGGCTACCCAGTTTATGTACGGCTTTGACTCTCCCATGCTGTATAAGAGTCCTTTTGGTAAACAACTTGGTATCTTTATGTCATGGCCTATTAACTGGGCCAGACTCCTATACAATCAGGGAACAGCAGGGGAAGCAAAACAGGCTATTGCCACAGTAGGGACTATGGCTGTGGGAGCACACGTTATGAACCTGACCCGTATGAACTTCAACTCTATTCATCCAGCAAACACTGCCAGAAGTATATTACCTATTGCTATGCTGGAAGGGGAAAGGCGAATGCCGATTGCCTTACGCTTTGCAGGATCTCTTAACGCACAAATCAGAGCTTTGGTTCGTGGAGATGCAGATGCTATAGACCTTGCTTTTGATGAACTAAAAAACTCTATGGCTCCTTTGATTCCAGCAGGAGTTATGGGGCAGAGAGCACTTAACTTTATTGATGTAGCCAAGAATGACTGGAAGAAGTATGATTCCAGAGGCAGGCTTATGTATGAAGCAGACAAAGGACAGGCTATAAGACAGTTCTTTGGTCCTACTATAGAAGCTCATGAAAGACAACAGGACTGGCAACAGATTCAGCGTATGGAATCAGCTTACAGACACATGAGAGCAATGGCTATAGACTCTTTCATTGATGAAGACTATGAAGAATTTGAAAGACTTCAGGAACAACTGGTATTTAACTTCGGCAGATACATTGAGCCGCAGGATATACAGTATGAGCTTCGCATGAGGGATATGACATCATTACAGAGACAGCTTATCGGAGTACCTCAATCCCTGTCACATCCTTTCTTGGAGAGACGTGGATATGAGATTGACGATGATGAAGCAATTTGATATAATGAGTATGTAAAGGAAACGCCTTAACAGCCTTTCCTTTCTTCCATGGCTAAAGGGAGCCTTAATCGGCTCCCTTTTTATCGGCTCCCTTTTTATTTGTTCTTTTTAGAATATGAACGTACTCACAGTAGGGGCAATGAATGATAGTTGCTTTCTTGGTGTGTATGATTTCTTTACCACAAAAACAGATTAGAAATCTCAGATCATTATTTAGCATTACCACCTGATTCCTCCGTTCTCTTTGGTTCCTCTCTTTCCTGTATCCATTCTTTAAATCCCTTTGGAACTTCATCGGCACTCACCATCTTGCAACAATATGTTTTCCATTCCTTTAATAGATTGTCCTGTTGTTCCATAGTATCCCTCCTAATATCCACCATACCAACAACCTTCTTCGTTGCACTGCGGACATATTACGCAGTACATCCAACGTCCTCTGTTACCATCCGCATCACTGTCCTCATAAGACTTGGTTGGTGTCTGTACCCATTCATGACCACACTTTTCGCATGTCAGATAATTATCTTCACCATATATCATACTTAAACCTCCTCTCACTAAAATTTTGCCCCTTTTTAGGGGTTTTTACTTTTCAAAATACCATAGCCCTGCTTAATAACCTAACAATTGTTTTTCCCTATAAAATGTTTGCCGGATTATCTCTTTTTTATTTCTTCTCCTTCTCCCCATGAAGTTCCGACTTTTATCTCTACAGGAAAGGGTACTTCTGTATCAAAAGGCATCTGTTCCATGATCTTATACATGGATTGTACTATGGTATCTGCTAAAGCTTCCGGGCATTCCACTAATATAGAATCATGAACTGTTAAGACAATCCTTGCTTCAGGATAATACTTGTTCAGATATTCGTGGAGTCTAATCATGGCACTCATAGTTATGTCATTGCCCGGTGATTGTCCAAGTCTGAAGTTCACTGCTTCTCTTTCAAGTCCGGAAATATTCTTATCAGTAATCAGGGAGAATCTTCTACGTCTGCCAAATATTGATTCAACATAGCTCTGTTTTACCTGTTCCTTGGTTTCCTTAATGGCTCTTTGTACTCCCGGCATCAATTGTTTATAAGTCTTTACAAACTGTCTGGCTTCAGCAGGAGGCAGTCCGGTGTTAGCTGCAAGCTTCTCCTCACTCATTAGATAGAGTAGTCCAAAGGATACACCTTTAGCTGCCTGTCTTTGTTCATAAGTCACTTCATCCACAGGAATACTGAATGCCTCTGAAGCCATCTTGGTATGAAAATCCACCCCAGTTTTCAAAAGCTCTGTCAGTCTTTGGTCTTTACCTACATGAGCTGCTACCCTGATTTCCAGCTGGGAGTAGTCTGCCTGTATCAGTACTCTGCCCGGAGGAGCTCCAAAGATGGTACGAATGACACCCTCTCTTGGAATCTGATGGAGTGGCGGTTCTGTAATACTGAGTCTGCCTGTCTCTGTCCGGTCCATGTGTATTCGTGCATGGACTCTACCCTTATCATCAATCAGGTCTTCTAAAGCTTTAATATAACGGCTGTAATAAACATACTTCTTGCGGTATTCGGCCAGCATATTCAGAAAAGCATGGTCTGGATATTGTTCTAACAATGCCTGTATTGTTTCTGCATTAGCTGATCTGTCTTTTCGCTGGTATATTTTAGGTTCCTGTAGTTTGAGTTCATCCCACAAATACTCCTGTATTTGAACAGATGATCGTGGGTTGAAATCTTTTTTATCAACAAGCCTTATCATTTCCAGTTCCAGCCCTTTAATTTCACCTTCAAGTTGCTGGCCTACCTCATTCAGTTTGTCCTTGTGTACCCACAGTCCTGTCTGAATTACGTCTCCAATGACATGAGCTCCCGGCATCATAATTTCATGATATACTTTTTCCAGAGTCGGAAACTTCATCAACTCTTTTTCAAATAGAATGGTGAGTCTGAGAGCCCAGTCCACGTCCTTGGCACAGTATTCCATAATCTCTTCCATGGGAATTTTCTCAGTGAAATCAGTCTTGTCACAATCGTATTTAATTAACAGGTCATTCTCGTAATCCGGAGCATCCAGTTCCTGTACTGCCAAGTTGGTCTGACTTCTCCGCTGTGGTCTTTCATCCAGCATGTAGTGCATCAGCATGGCATCGTGTTCAAAAGGTTGGTGCAGGTCCAGAACCTTAGACCATTGGTAATCAAAGACTGCTACATTAAATCCTGTCAGTCTGAAGCGTTCCAGTTCTTTCTTAAAGTCCTTGCGGTACAGCCTTACCTGTTGTGCTGTTATGGCTACCCCTGTTCCCGGCTTCCAAGATAGTCCCATACAGAAATGAACATCCTTTCCGGGCACAAGTCCGGTAGTCTCCCAGTCCAAGGAAACCGGTGTGTTATCGGGTAATTCTCTCAGCCTGCTTAGTATAGCTGTGGTTTCCTTGTAGGTAGTAGCCAGAAATATTTGAGTTTCAGGATTAGTCATACCTTCAGGCAGTTCATCAGAAGTCAGCTGTCTCCATATCTTTTTCACATCAGATATGATGAAAGGCAGTTTAGTATCCCCACCCTTAACTATGGTTGCTTTGGGGTGGAATGTCAATAACCCGGGATACCCTAATGTGCTTTCCATGATGACACCTCTATCTCTGGTGATGGAAGTCTTTGGAAACAGTCTGGAAGAGGCCAGCTTGCCCAGTGCTATAATATATTGTGGTTTCAGTTCTGCCAGTTCCTGTTCCAGAATCGGCATACATTTCTTGGCTTCAGCTGCTGAAGGTTGTCGGCCTGCTTCCAGCCAGCATTTAAAAAGCGTGGTAAAATAGGCATCTTCATCCCCTATTCCCACAGTATCCAGAATACCCTGCATGATCTTACCCGGCAGTCCCGTATAGGGAGTGCCTTTTCTCATGTCATCAATAGAGGGAAGGTCCCCTATAAATACTACTTTTGGATTAGAGGACCCTATTCCTTTAATGGCAGGCTTACTCCCACAGTTACATTCTTTACATACATCAGAAGTCTTCAAAGAGCAGCCCTCCTTCCGTTTCTTTTTCGTCCTTGGTGCGGTTCTTCATGTAATCAAAGAACTCCTGTTTTGGACTGATAAACATTTGTTTCCCTTTACCAAAATACTCAATGTTAATGAGTCCTTTTTCCTGTAATGGTCTTAGCTTATTAGTGATGGTTTTTTCTGTATATCCTGAAGCTTCAGCCAGTGTTTTACGAGAGTACTGCTCCCCCGGTCTGCCTTGCAGGAATACCTGATAGAGTTTATTGTCTGTTGGTCTTCCAATGTTCTTTAATCCCTCATGGCCGGAGTCCTTTTCCAGATTGAACAGATATTTTTCGTCAATATCAAGGAACTCTACCCTGAGTTTTTCTTCCACCCGTTTAGCATCTTTCACATCACGTTCAATGAGTACTTTGTTGGTGTCCTCTTCCCTGCTGACGAAAAGATTGTTCTCCGACCAAGCATACAGGGCCTGAGACCCATACAGTTTTTCCACAGAAGTACCCTGTCCTTTCCTGTAGTGGTGGACAATGGCTATAGCACAGCCATACTGGTTTCGCCACTCCTTTATCTTAATCAAAGCCTGTGAAATATCACTGGCTTTGAAGTCATCCATCCCTGCTGTCATCATAAACAGAGGGTCCAGTACCAGCATCTTGGGTCGGTACTTATCGAGTGCTCGTTCAACAGCTTCCATCCGGTTAGGGTTATTAAAGGATAGTCCACCACCGATGGACACAAATAATGGAACCTGTGTGTCTGTTACCCTGAAAACCAGTGACTGATCCTTACTATTGAGTTGCATAGTGTTAATGCCTTTACGCTGGCAGATAACCTGCATTCTGTGGGCTACTCGCCATACAGGGTCTTCTTCCTGTATCATCAATACAGGTCCGGGGTCCTTCACTTCAAATTCTCCCAAGAATGGTGTGCCGGAAGCTACAGAAAGAGCCAAGTCCGTTGATATGACTGACTTATAAGATTTTCCAACACCAGCTATCCATCCAACATTTTTCTGCATCCATATATTTTCGACCAACCACTCCGGTCTTTCACTGTAAATCATCAGTTCATCCAGTGCTGTCCAAGGCAGATTTTCGGGGTCATCCTGAAGGGGTCCCTTTTCCAGTGAAGCTTTGTAAACTTCAGCCCACAAATGGGACTCCGGTCTGTTGTCTCTCCGGTACTTGTTCCACTGACTCTCTCGGACAATAGCAAATACATTTATAAAGGGTATGCCGGACTCCAAGAGGACACGTTCCAATTGCCACAGTTCTGTGGAGTAATCATCATCAGGCTTTGGTTCCCTACCCAGTATATCCCATGCTATCTTAGGGATTCGACTGCCATATTTTCCAAGTGACATCATAGCACTGGGTATATAGGATGGTCTTGGCATTGGTGGAATACGCTCGTCCAGTACCAGATTCAGTGAGTCCTGTAGTTCTGTACCTATGTCTGGCTTCAAACCATCCAGTGAATATTCAGGCCCATCATCCCACAGTAATTCTCCCTTGAATGGTGGGTCGTACTTGTAGTTAAGGCTTCCCGGAAACCTCAGTACTCTTCCAAGGTTCCAGCATCCTTTATCTGCTCCCGGTGTTTTATAGGTTAAATGTTTTACTACCTTCTCTGCCTCCTGTGGGTCATGAGGTTTATCCAGTACCCACAAGGCGTGATGTTTTCCTTCGCTTGTCACCCAACATATAGTAGGCTTGGGATGAATATCTTCATAGCTTCCTGAGTCCTGATCTATCCACAGGACCGATACCTTGGCTGCGTTCTCTTTCTTCTTGTTCTCATTACTTTTGAACAGATGGGGACAGAAATATATGTTGGTCCATTCACCCTGTTTGTCTGCCTGCTTCAGAAATTCCTGCAACTCTTCAGGATATTTGAAAGCTACCTGTTTCCAGCTATGTCCTCTACCCCCGTATGCAAAGAATATCCATCCTTGCTGATCTTTCCACATAGCCTTAAACATGCTGGTGTATTTGTGCATGTTTATCCCTCCCAATTAACTCTTTGTCCATATTCATCAAAGTAATCTTAAAGTAAAGCAAGGCAGGGTTTCCCCTGCCTTTGGTTAAAATGGTAGGTTGTTTTTCTTTGGCTTACTCTTAGGTGCTGGCTTGGCAGTCTTTTCTACATCCTTAGCTGGTGCTGAATTACCGTCTTTAGTTTCTTCCAGCTTCTTAATTCCTGTTACCCGTTCACCTTTATTGTTGTTATATGATTCAACAACAGCTATGCAAGCAAGACCATCCACTTCTCTTTCGTCATCGTTGACTTTCATGGATATAATACGAACTCTTCCGTTCTCGTCTGTTTCACCATAAACGAACTCAGCTTTCAGTTCTCCATTGGCCCCTCTGTCATCATCAGAAATAAGCCCTACTCCCTTCAGCATCCGGAGCAGATAGCCTTTGGAAAATTCCTGATCTGTGATAGAGTGGAAGTACCTTGATGTCTCTCCCTTGTAGGTTCCAGAAGTAATTTCCATGTCCATGTCAATTACCAGTACTCCGGTATCCTCTTTCTTTCTTAACCACCACTCAACTGTCCGGGCCTCATATCTACCTACTGGTATCTGCGTAAATCCTTGGTCGTTTACTCCTGTGAAATCAAATATTGACATTGTCATTCTCCTTTCTTATTCCAGATAATCGGACAGGTTCAAATCGATTACTACATCAGGAAAGATACTGAGTCTGTCTCTTGCCATGATACCTCTGTATTCAGTGAATAATACCTTTCTCTGTTTCGTCAGGTTTCCATCGTCATCCTCACCCACCGGTACTACATAACCAATGATTGAGAACAGAGCCGGAAACTGCTCGTTGTTACTCTTGCTTCCGAACTTGGGTCGGATAGTGAAGGGAGCCATTTCATCTTCTTTGAGCTGTTCTTCCAGCGTTGTAAAGATAACGTGTACTCTGTTTTCCACAGGGAACAGTGTTGTCAGTTCCACCATTCTGAGCAGCATACGCTTATAGCTCCTGAGAATCTTCATCTGTCCACTGATAGGCATCAAGTCCGGGTCCTTAGCTCCCATAGAATCCACCATATAGTTCCCTACTTCAGTTAAATACATATCATGGACAAAATTCAGTCCGTCCACAATGAGTGTCCTGACTCCATGCTTCAAGTGACTACCTTCTTCAAACCATTCCAGTACCTGAGAGATTTCATTAAGACTGTTTACCTTTCTGCCGGGTATTTTCTTAGGAATAGAGTCATGTCCTCTTGGGTCAATAGCCAGAATGAAAGGACTTGGTGCTGTGCCGGAAAGATAAGTCTTTCCTGCTCCTGAACGTGCATAGAACAGGATATTTGCATGGGTTCTTTCTTCACCTCCCTGTCCAAAGTACTGTAGCTGGTCCAGCCCACTGTAGAAGTCTTCTGCTTCTTCTTCTTCTTCTGGCTCTGCTTCTTCCGTTTCTTCTTCCTGTTCTTCATGCAGTGCTTCTATCCCAGTGCCCTCTTCTTCCTCTTCCTGTGTCAGTGCATCCCGGATCGCATTCTCAATCTCTGTTTTCTTAGTGAGTCCTGTGATGTCTACACCGTGTTCTTTTGCATACTCTTTCAGTTCTGATACTTTCATTTGCCACCCTCCTATTCTGTGGTCTCCTCAAATAATGTTTGCATAAAGTCTCCCCTGTCTTCAAACCCACTTTCAAACAGGTAATGGAAGTCATCCTTCCTGTTCAGTGCTTCACACAATGCAAGAGCAGGGCATCCCCAAATGCAAGGACCATTACCTATAACATTCGGTATATGCCTGATGTTTCTCAGTTCTGCCACAGGGTCCTTGGACTTCTTTAACTGATTGGATATCCTACGCATTTCCAAGCCTGCATTGTATAATAACTCCTGAACATTCTGCATTTCTGCCATATTTTTCTGAACCAATGTTCTTCCGAACAGAGGAGCTTTAACTCTGGAAGAGGGAGCCTGTTTACGGGCCACGTTGTAGAAAATACCTCTCATTCTGTGGGTATAATGCTGTAATGCCATAGCTTGTAGTGCTAACTGCAAATCAAGGGCCAAGCCCGGTACATCATCCACCTTGGTTGAACGGCCAGCTGTTTTGTGTTCCATAACCCACATGCCACCTTTATAGTCTATGATGGCATCAATTTTTACAGCCAAATACATAGCTCTGGCCTTCTTTCCTTTGGGTGTATAGATAGGAACAAGCAATCTTCTTTCTACATCTATTACATCAAAGTGTACGTCTTTGACAATAGCTTCGTGATTAGCCCAAAACGTGTACCCTTGGTACATTTGACGTAATAATTCTGCATCATCATCAAGCTCACTGCTTTCAGTAAACATACCTGTCATCTGAAAACTCTCCATAAGAGAATCCTTGTCTTCTTTAATTGCTTTCTCCAACTTTACTCTTCCAGCTTCAATAGCATCTTTCACTGGCCCAATTTTCTTCATCAGATAATATTCTTCCAAAGCCTCATGCCAAATGGTTCCAAGTCTCAGGTTTCTGTTCTTGGTCTTTGGCCGCATGTTCAGCCCATTGTGGGATAGTACAGCCCACTTCCTTGGACAACTCAGAAACTGTGCCAGCTCTGTGTGTCTGATAATGAAAGCAGTTGGTGGTAAAGGTCTGCCTCTGATATCTAACAATTGTTGCTTCATGCTTTCTCTCCTTTCTTCCTACGCAGTAATTCTCTTAAGACTTCCACTTCTCCCACAGTTCCCTGTGCAATGTCCTGCTTACGTTCATTTACCTTTATGATGTCTTCGTCCACACTTCCGGGGTGAATCAATGAGTATATCTCTGGTGACTCAGTGATGTCTCCCCTGTGGACTCTGTCTTCTGCCTGTAGATTTTCAGCAGGGACCCAGCTTCTGTCTGTAAAGATAACCACGTTGGCCTTTTGTAGATTCTTACCTTCTCCCATGGCTTGTGTCGTACCTATAA
>SL_3KL_010_SEDDRAFT_10001049_pt1 | contig 24562 bp, 23 predicted proteins | sample SodLakKL_010_SED_2_FD_10381 | JGI IMG/M metagenome (IMG submission 10381) | reverse complement strand
AAGGTTTGACGGGATACGTTCATTTTCCGTGCAGCTTCTTCGTGGTATAGCTCTTCGAGATCCGCCAGTCGTATCGCTTCGAATTCATCGAGCGTTAACTCTCAATTAAATCTCTAAATTCCAATAACAAACTTCCGCCGCTCAAATATGTTTGAAATTTGATATTTGTAATTTGGTGCTTTCTACAACTGCCCCTCTAATTCCCGAAAATCTATCTCAGAACCGAGCAAACTATGCGGGATCAAATATATTATCAACAACGAAACACTTGCGGCAACGGCCCACCAGCGTCCGTTTTTCGGACTCTTCGGGATTCGCCATAGCGCGATCAACCAGAATATCAGACTAAACAATACTTTGTTATCCGTCAGATCATGTCCGAACGGAAATCCTGTCCAGTAAGCTCCGAATGCAAATTTTTGTACGATCGGACCAAATATAAATCCTCCTACGACAAAAAGTATTGTCGTTAAGACCGTTAATCTATAAACTCTTGTACCGTTCACCAGACCTTCGATGCCGGTTCTGGTTGAGAATACCATTGCAATGAACATAAACAGTACGTGCGGCACGAGTGTCCAGGCGGGGACGGGATCTTTATATCGCAATATGATTGGATCGGGCGGTGTTTTCACCATCGAGTCTTCGTCCGGCCCGAGTTTTACATAATACATCATCTTGCCGGCTGCCGGTAATTGCGGTAAATTATATCGCAGCGTATCATCCGAGCGGGACATATCATCGATATGCCATTCGTCATAGCTTAAATACCGTTTATACACTATCTGTCCTTTTATATCACGGTCCGGAACAACGATATTGACCGGCGCCGGCGCATCGGTATCGTACGAACGCAGCAGCCGGTAGTTTATTTCTTCCTGTGTGTGTAATTCCACCGTGCCGCGGTACGGATGGGTCGGACCGGTAACCCGTTGATATACGGCTGAAGATGCCATAATAAGAAACGCGATAAACCAGAAGAGAATGTTTTTCCAGAGTGGCATTGATATTATCCTGATTATCGTAATTTCAAAATGAGGTGTCGTGAATGAGATTATAAAAATAAATATATGGATTTTTAACTAATATTTCACCAGCACATCGATCTGACTCTGGATGGCGGTTTTTTCATGAGCGGACTTTTCGGTTAATTAAAAAAAGTATAAACGCAGAGGCGCCGAGGACGAAAAGGTCTTTCCAAATTTATTCTCTGCGGCCTCTGTGCCGCTCTTATCTATTCCAACAATATAATTGATGCGGCACCCTGTACAGCAGGGCGCCTCTGCGTTAAAATAATAAATATAAAGCTACTCAGTATTATCCTCAAATCACTATCTTAAGAGTCCCATTTGCCTTCGTGCCCTCTTCGAAGCGTTCGCACAGTCCCTCAATGCTTTCCAAATCCATTTCAAGGCCGTATTTTTCTATCAAATGAACAACGTCTTCATCATGACCGTCCCAGACATTGGCAATTTCCCGGAAAAACTTTTCGAATCCGGCCGGGGAGATTACCTCGATGATTTCGCAGGGGGTATCGCCGGGGTTCCAGAATGTATGCCACTGATGACGCGGTTTATGCACCCAGGTGCCCGGTCCTGCCTCAACAACCTCATCTCCAAGTAAGGCGCCAAGCGTACCTCTGATTACAAACGAATACTCATCCTCATTGTGATGATAGTGCAAAGGTGCTGCAAGTGTTTTTGGGGCGATCGGGTGATGTACTATGGAGAACCGGTCCCCGGTTTCACTACCGTCAATTTTCCAGTGAATGCCGAATCCTCCCAATTCAACCGGATCTTTTTCCCCGGCGTAGACAACCGTCGGTTTCATTTCACTTTTGTTTGAGTTAACCATACATATCCTCCCGATTAGGTTAGGGTTTTTTTATAGTGGAATGAAACTTTATAGAATACAGTGTGATGCGTGTAAAGAAAATATAACAATTGTAAATCAGTCAAGATTCCGTTGCACTTCATCCTGACTTACACTATACGCTACAAACGTATCTCTAATCGGTTGCGGAGTTTGCGGTAAATTAAATCAGCATATTAACGCAAAGTCGCGGAGGACGCAGAGGTTTTTTAGAATCATTCTCTTCGGCCTCTACGTTAAAAGAACTATATATCATCCCCCTCCACAACCCTCCGCTCCTCCCCCAACCTCCCGCATACGACGCGGGATAAACTCCCAACACTCATCAATCTGCCTGTCAGTCGCCTCGATCTGGCGCTGGGTGGTGGTTTTTCAGGCACTGATTTTGCGTTAGATAAATGTTGATACAGCTCAAAAATTTTATTCAACTCATGATACTATTTGGTCTTGACATTATTTCTTTAAAAATAGAAAAGTGTTGTAACAATATAGAAAAAACTGGAATTATTGACATTATCTCTTAAGAATATTAACTTATTTTATATAACTAAAACTCACAGATGTAACGCATGGCCATTTATAAACCTTTATCAACACCTTTTTATCAAAATTAAAGCACAGAAATGGCTAAAAAACCATCCGATCCTGTCATTCAGCAAGTATTAACGGAACAAAATCAAGCACATGAAACAAGACAGAAAATATTTCGTTCTCTTGAGAACTTACTAAATAGACCTGTTGTTTCATTTTTTACCAGTTTTAGATATCCGGTAATGATCGAAGACGACGATGCTGATATGCTTGAGGGCATATTACAAAAGATGGATCTTTCAGATGGATTAGTCGTAATGATTAGTTCACCGGGTGGAGATGGACTCGCTGCTGAGCGAATTGTTAACGTTCTGAGAAACTACAGTGGTTCGAATGATTATTACATTATAGCACCTGGAAAAGCTAAATCTGCCGCCTCAATGATATGTTTTGGTGCAAGTAAAATAATAATGGGAGCGACATCGGAATTGGGTCCGATTGATCCTCAATTGACAACAGTAGAAGAAGGGAGAGTAAAACGTTTTTCAGTTTATAATATAGTAAAAAGCTACGACGATTTATTTTCGAGGGCGGTAAAAGAACAGGGAAATCTGCAACCGTATCTTCAACAACTTGCGAATTACGACGAAAGAGAAATTAAAGAGTTCAGAGCTGCTCTTTCATTATCCGAAGATATAGCATTCGGTCACTTGCATCCGGAATGATGAAAGGATATACCGAAAAAGAAATAAAAGATAAAATTAAAATATTTTTAACTCCAGAGAAAACTAAAACACACGGAAGACCTATTTATAGAGATGAAGCAAAATCATGCGGATTGAAAATAGATAAAGTTGATATCAAATCCGATTTATGGTCAACAATATATGAATTGTATATTCGAACAAACAACTTTGTTTCTGTTAATGCAGTTAAATGTATCGAGAGCAGTAAGTCGTCGTTTGTTGTCCCAATGAGAGAGGAGAAAATATAGTGAAAACAAATGATAAAATAAAAGATAAAGAAAAGCGGAAGCTTAAAAAAGCTGAAAAAGAATTTAAAAAAATTCAAGACGAAATTTCACCTTTTATCAGAAAAAAAAGCATCAAACAACATTCAACAGCTGGTGAGTGGATAAACACATCCCAATTAAAGCAGTATATAAGAACTAAGAAATAAAATAAATGTTTTCCGTACAGGTGAACGTCGGCCTCATGCCGTGTGTTCGTCTGGTCTATCCGGTCGAACCTAGCCTGCTTCGGAATTCATTAACTGTGCCTTGCCAAAGCGTTACGTATTGCATCAATTAATTGTGTAGGTCGAGTAGGGTTCTTTATTTATTTAAACACTGTTATTAGACGCTACACTTCCTCCGCATACTCCTCGATCTCATCAAGCACATCATCTTTCATATACTCCAACCGTTTCTCTTGCGACAATTCGATAATAGATTCATACGAGATATATGTACAAAATTCAGCGAGAGGACCTTTTTCAAGTAAAGAAAATACGGGACGGGTTATTTCATTTAATACTTTATCTTTTCTTTCGGAGGGAGCGACAATATGAGCTTTAATATTGAGATTTGGTTGCAACGCCATCAAATCCGCCATTCGCAGAATACCGGAATAAATAGACGTGGAATGTTCTATCTCAAAAACTCTCACAATGGATCTACCACGTATCCAAAGAACATCAATATTTTCTATCGTTTTGAGTGTGGTATCGTCATAATTTAATGGAAGAGTATACAATAATGTATCCGGTTTTGGTTCCCACAAGCTCATTACTCTGCTTCGGTCACTACGTGGAAGCCAAATTTTAAAATTCATTCGTTCACCGATCCCTGCAATTAATGCCTGTATCTTTATTGATTCTGACGGTGCCGTCTCTTTTGTTGATTCTTCTTCATCTTCGGGTATAGTGACGGAAACTTCTTTGTTTACCGATTTCACCGTCGGTCTATGTAATTTCTTTTTATCATCTTCCGAAAGAGGATATTCCTGACCGTTTTGTGATTGCTCCATAAGATGTTTTTCAAGATATTCCGCATCTTGCCGGTTCATTTCACGGAGACTATTTCTGACTACACCTGTCCATCTTGGACTTGATTTATCCAGCTCTCTTGTAAATGACAGATTATTCCACACAAAATCTTCATGGATGGGTATACCTGTCTCTAACGGCAACCAGACAATCGGCTTAACTTTAAACCTTATGATATAAGGATCATTTTCAGCATAAAATAATGGTGTATCGTCGATATAATATGTACTTAATATATCAAACACACCAATCCATCTTGAAAGACGAGTAACGTAACAAATAAATCTGTCACCAGGTTTAATTTTTGATGCGGCGCCTTTTTGACGTTCGCGAAAACCGGAAATACTTTGATCTGATTCGGTGAAGGTTTTGTGTGTTTCTGGGGAGAAGAGGTTTGTAAAATAATTCATTACCATTCCAAAGGTTTATTTATTTTTCTATCGCTTTTTAAAACATAGGGATCCGGAAATTGATATTTTCTGTATTGTTCCTTCGATATAGTAAACGAAAAATCAGAAATGGTTGCAAGCTCCTTATTCTTTCTTTCATATGGGAAAGCAAAACCGATTAATTTTTCCGGAAATAATGATTTAGCAGTACGAACAGCCGGTGCAATATCAGTATCACCGCTCATAATCACTATATTATCAGCTTCATCATTAAATAAAATTTCAAATATAGTTGATGCAATTGCTACATCCGTTTCTTTTTCCTCGTGTCGCTTTATTGTTTCACCACAATGTTTGCATAAAAATTGTTTCTTTTTAAATCTGGCAAGTTGTATTTTAACACCTGAATCTTTGATACATTCAAGGAATGCTCGGTGGCGGGTCGTTACATCCGGGTGAGTTGATTCCAAATGTTTGGCAAGAGCAGAAAAATAATAAATATTTTCAAGTTTAGCACCGCCACCTACGATTTGGAGATATGAACTGCACAGTTCTTTAATATTCAACCATTTCGTACCCTTCCCCTCAAAGAATTTTGCAGCTTCACGAACAGAGTGATAAAGGTTAAAACCGTCGATTATAAATGAAGTACGGTTCATGGGCATATAAATAAAAAACCCTCCGGATCGCAACCCGGAGGGGGCCAGCGAGCCCGTAGGCCCTACTGGGGATGATTATATTATAAATTACATAATTTATTACGTAAAAGTCAAGGATTCTCTTTGGAAATAATAATTTTTACATATTTTTTTAATTTCTTTACTGTCTGTAAAGGTATCTATCTATCCTCCCCCTCCACAACCCGCCGCTCCTCCTCCGTTAACCCATACAACTCATACACCAGCTCATCAATCTGTCTATCCGTTGCATCGATTTGCCGCTGGATGGTGGTTTTATCGTGATCGGATCTAACTGTTAGTAATCTTTCTTTCATTATGATGATATTCTCTACATTCGAAACAATATGATTCTGTAAAACATCATCATTTGGTCTTATAATAGGAAACTTCTTTGCATCTTGTATTAGAATCTTCTGAAATGTTTTCTTTGATTCATCAAGGAATTTATACCGATGGTAAAAAGTCATCAAAGATGAATTTATAATTCCCAATATGTACCTAATAGGCAAACCTATATCTTCTTTCAACAATATATTAAACGCTATTTGTGTGTTATACAACTCTTCTTCTGTATAGCCAGCATAAATACGAAGCGGATCACCACTAATTATCTGCCGTACAAGAATTCTTGGTTCTATAAAAAATCTCTTTTCCCTTGGTGCACCTAACCAATCACCATAACTTATCCATTTTTTCCCATTCCAGTTTATAGAAAATCGTGTTATATCTGAACCTGATAAAAGTGGTTTGAATGTTTTGTTCTTCTTTTTGTCCGCATGAAAGACCTTGCTCTTTATTTGTTCTTCCGTATGTCCCCTGTATTTATCGTAGGGTGTTAATCCAAGAGAAAAATCGCAAAGTTTAATTAAAGGAATATTATTAACTTCGATTTTATCAATTATATTTTGTTCTTTGTCAGACATGTAAATATTAAATACTGAACCACTATTTTTTAGCCAGTTATTTGGAGTTATTACTTTTTCTGTCTTTAAATTATTTCCGTTAATATTATTTATTGTGCTAACCGGATCATAAATTTTAATTGAGCAATTTTCATCTTTATTTTTTGATTTTTCAAAAATCGTAATTGCACATTCAAGTTTTACTCCTTTGAAAGTATTATCGGGAAGTCTTACAATATTAACAGGCATGGAGATATTCAATAAATATTCACGCAAATATTCATATGAACTTTGAGCGTAATATGAACTTGGAGTTATAAATCCAAGATATCCGTTCTTTTTAACTAAATCTATTGATTTGTGAAGAAAGGTTGCATATATATTCATCCGGTTATGAGTAGTAGAATACTTTGCAAAATAATAATCTACCAATTCTGGTTCCATTCCTTTTATATCCCTCCACGGCGGATTCCCAATAACCACATCAAACCCTCCACCCTTCATCACTTCCCCAAACTCACGCTCCCAATCAAACGCATTAATCCGGTACCGCTCTTCATCATCAAGCAGGTCGAGCTGTGTATCATCATAAAAATCGGGACCGATGAGAGAGTTGCCGCACTTTATGTTGCCCCGCAAATCCGGAAGCGCACGCTCGCGGAACATCTTGAGCTGCGATTCGATCGTTTCTTCACTCTCGCCTTCGAGGGCTTTCAATAATAAATTCAACTTCGTCACCTCCACCGCCTGCGGGTCGATATCGACGCCGTATATATTGTTGAGCAGAATGCGCTTCTTCTCAGCCGTCGTCAGATACCACTGATCGCCCGCACCCTGATATATCTGTTTCGTGTGTTTCGACGGATCGTTTTCAACGTACCAGTCGCGGTGCCAGTCGAGTAAATACTCATACGCACCGATCAGGAACGAGCCGGATCCGCACGCGGGATCGAGTATACGGATCTTTTCCACCTGTTTCGGTTTCTTTTTGTCCAAAAGCTTACCGACGGTATTTTCCACTATGTATTCCACGATGTACTTCGGTGTATAATAGACGCCGCCGGCTTTGCGTACTTCCGGCTTTTCTTCAACCTTTGCACGTCCGCCTGCAGTGAGACGAATAACTTTCCCGAGAAACCGTTCATACACGTGACCCAGTATATCCACCGGCAGCACCGAAAACTCGTACGGACTTTCGGGATAGTACAATCCTTTTATTATATCTTTTAAAACTTTGTCGTCTATTTTCAGATCCGGCGTCAGCTCGTCGGGATCGGCGGGACGACCTTTTTCAATCTGAAAATGAAACAGTCCGGAGTTGTACTTCTCATCGGCGCGGTAGAAGAGATCGAACATCCGCTTATAAATACGCTCACCGTTAATGAGTGCCTGCAGCCGCCCGTACTCCTCGATGCCGCGATCCTCGCAGATGCGGAGAAAGATGATACGGTCGATGGTGAGCTGCACGGCGTAGTTGATGTCGCGCTCGGTGAGTCCTTCGTTACGCAGCGCGATGTTGCGTGCAATTGCATCCCGCCACGACTCGATCTCTTTTAAGAATGCATCGTCGACCTCCGCTGTGCCGCGCTTTTTCTTTTCCGATTCAACAAACCGGTCGAACGATCCCTTGAGTATGGCTTCGCGGGAGAAGATCGATGCGATATCATCCCACTTTTCCGGATACTCGTTATAGTTGAAATACATGATGCGTCCCGTCGACGGCTTGTCGTTCGGTGCCGGTTTGATGCGGGTGTCGTACACGGCAAACTCCTCAAAGTCGGTAAGGATGCTCAGCGGCAGCTTCGCCGACCAGGCGTAACGCCGTAACTGAAACGCCGGCTCGGGATCTTCTTTTATATTGACGGAAGGTTTCTTTGTTTCGAGAAAAAACTTACGCACGCCGCCGATACGGAAGCTGTAATCGGGCGCCTTCGTCGCACCGCCTACTTTGATGGCGTCTTCGTGGATGACGTCTTTGTACGCTTCGGCGTATCCTTTTTTGTTGTACACATCCCATCCCATTGCCTCGAACATGGGATTGATAAACTCGCCTCTGAGCTGAGCTTCGTTGTATTTGGGGGATTTGTATGCGTCGAGGTTGTTTTCGAAGCGGGTGATGAGATCCTGAATTACCTGGGATGCCGGCATAATACCTGTGTTTGATTGTTAATCGATACGGTAAAATATACAAATTTTTGCGGGATTTGCAATTGGGTTTAGTGTTTCGGGTTCATTGTTTTGTGTTGCTTAATACATACCATTGATACTTGTGCTTGCATTTTACACCTCACCCCCAAACCCACAGCTGCACCGTGCTGTTGGCGGGGTCTCCGTTCAGGCTGAGAAGGGGGGTAGGTCTTGCAACGAATCTACAGTTCTCCTGACTCACCCTCTCCAATTGGTCGGAGAGGTTCTTAAATTATTTTAACCAAATCTCAATCTTCCTGAATTCCACACTCCATCGATTTACCGCCGGATAGTGATCTTTTCATGGGCGGAGTTTTCGGTTAATTAAAAAAAGTATAAACGCAGAGGCGCAGAGGACGCAAAGGATCGCAGGGTATTTTTTATTTTCTCTGCGACCTCTGCGCCTTTGCGTTAAAATAATTAAATTCATAATGGGTGATTCACAATTACGAACAATTTTTCCAGCTCCTCTTGACAAGACCATATATTTTCCTTAATTTCAGATAAATTACTCTTAATTAAACCGGGAATAGGTATGAGTCTCCTTTTCAGTCGCCAATGTGAATACGCCCTTCAGGCAGTTCTGTATCTTGCGAAAACACCGTCAGGTAAAATGACTTCAATTAAAGAGTTATCGGCAAAACTTGATATTCCTTACCATTATCTGGCTAAGATATTACAGAGTTTGGCGATTAAAGGATTATTACTCTCTGAGAAGGGAAGAACGGGCGGATTTGCCCTGCGGATACCGGTCGAGCATATCACCCTCGCACAGGTGATCGATGCGGTCGACGGACCGGCGATCAAGCATTCGTGCGTGATGGGATTCGGTGAGTGCTCCGAAGACAATCCGTGTGCACTGCATAATGAATGGGTACACCTGCGCACCGGTTTGTTCGATGTTCTGAACGACAAAAATGTGATCCAGTTAGCCCGGGAAATGAAGAAACCGGTCTATGAAATGCTGGCCTGAAAATTTTTTACTTTATAATCAGACAAATATATCTGAAATAGCCATGGAAGCAACACACTCTCATAAAACTTCATCCCTTAATAGCGCCGGCATAATTAAACCGGTTTGGTCGAAACAACATGGCGCCTATGTTACGCTTATCACGGGCTGGCTCATCGGCATGTTGCTGAGCCAGTCGTTCAGCATACTTCATATCGTCATACTATTATTATTGATGGCAGGGTTTAACGGCGCCGAACTTTTAATCGATTCATTGAAACGGCGCTCACCCCAATCACACCGGAGATTGATATGGATGGGTATCTACGGGATTCTTGCAATCATTATGGCTTATGTGACATGGATGAACAGTCCATTCTTTCAATCGATGCTGCCGGTTTTTATCGGAGCCGGCGTGCTGTTTGCTTTTCTCTCGGTCAGGCGGTTACAGAAAACGATCCCAGCAGAACTTTTTACATTTATGCTCTTCAGCGCTGCCGGTTTGATTGCCTATAATCCGGCACAACCGCCCGATACATCATTTATGGTAACATTGTGGATACTGCTGTCTGCATATTTTTGTCTGAGTGTGTTTCACGTAAAGTACAGAATAAAGGAAATCACAGCAAAACCGCTTATCGTTTATGTTCTTGCAGCTATCTCTGTTGTATTAGTAGCCGGTAGTTTTTCGGTTGCATCATTATTGGTATCGACCCTGTTGATTTTTAAAACAATACCGTTGCTCGTATCGCCCGAGGCATACCGTTCGTTACAGATAAAACATATCGGGTACCTCGAGATGGTTATGCAGGGAATCCTGGTGTTGATACTTATTCTTGCTATGTAGCTTGTATCCGTATTTTAAATATATATCCCAACAATAGGAGATAAAACCATGAAACGAATAACATCTTTTCTTATACTATTTATCGCATTATTTGCAAACCCGAATAATTTGTTCGCACACTGCGATCACATCGACGGTCCGGTCGTACAGGATGCCCGGATCGCAATCGAACAGAACGATATCACTCCCGTTCTAAAATGGATCAACGAAGAGGACGAGGCGGAGTTGAAAGAAGTTTTTGAAAAAACTATGCGTGTCCGGGAAGCGGGCGGAGAAACAGCGGAACTTGCAGACCGTTTATTTTTCGAAACCCTCGTTCGCCTTCACCGTGCAAGCGAGAATGCGCCATATACCGGTTTGAAACCGGAAGGTACACCGGTCGCCGGATATGTGACGCTGTCGGATAATGTGCTTGAAAAAGGCTCGGCCGGCGAGCTGATCGAACATCTGCAGGAAGCGATCGAAGCATCGATCACCGAAAAATTCCGGGAAACGTATGCAAAGAAACAACGGATGTATGAAACCGTTGAAGCCGGCAGAGCGTATGTACACAATTATGTCGACTTCGTTCATTACGTAAAGTACATCGTCGAATCGATTAAAAGTGAGGGGGCGGTACACCATGAACACTAAAACGAAAGAGCGGATCGATCGCTTTCTCGATGAGTTTATGGAGAAGGAATACAAAGGGCGGGATCACGCCGTCGCGCGTGAGCATTACCGCGATCTATTTTATGAGATAATTCCAAAACACTTCGATCCTGCAGAAACGAAAGAAGGAGTGAACACTATGGCAGATGTAAAAGTACTCGACGTACGACCCATTCCACCGCCGCAAAAACATCCGGCGATATTTGAGACATTCAACTCACTTGAAAAAGGTGAAAGCTTTATACTCATTAACGACCATGAACCGCGACCGCTTTATTATCAGTTCGAGGCCGAACTTCCCGGTCAGTTTCAGTGGGATTACCTCGAGCAGGGACCGGACGTCTGGCGCGTGAATATAATGAAGGTGTGAGAATGTGCCCGGCACGTTCAGTATAATCGAAAACGTTTCGGATAATGTCTTGCACAAATATTGAAATCAATTGTGCCGGGCACTTGAAATTAAGCAGATGATTTGAGAATTCCCTCCCCCTTTTATTCCCCCTCTCCGCCCGAGCGGAGAGGGGGATACAGGGGGTGAGGCGTTTAATGACAGCAGAATGTGTTAGCAATATGTTGAATTTAACTTTAATATGACACAGCAAAGCAAAAAAATATTCGGTATCTATTTCAGCGTGTTTATACTTACGGTTATCATCCTTATCGGCGTAAACACACTCGTACGCGGTGTATCTCCTGACGACGAATCGCCGTGGAAGACGTTCAAGCCGACTGCACGGGACGCACACGAGGGACGCCGCATAATGGAACGCAACGGTTGTTTTTCCTGTCACGCCGTCGACGGTTTCGGCGGAACGATCGGTCCGGAATTGAGCGGCGTTACCGTTCGCCGGGAACGTGAGAATCTGTATAAATGGATACGCAACCCGTGGGAGATAGAACCGGGAACGCGGATGCCCACATTCCGTCTCTCAGAGGATGAAATATTGAAAATTATCGGTTATCTGGAATCGCTCGACAATCCGGGAGAGAAAAAATGATCACCAAGGATTGGAAAGTTGCAAAAGTGCTCGACATATACCCCGAAACGCTCGACGCGTTTCTCGAGGTAAGTCCGCATTTTTCGAAATTGAAAAATAAAATGCTGAGAAAAACCCTTGCGCGCCGGGTCACCCTCGAACAGGCAGCCCGGGTCGGCGGGGTGAATTTAGATACCTTGTTGATGAAGTTGAATAGAATGGCTGGATTCGACGTGGACTCTCTTTCCTTGAAAAATTCAGAATCATCCGGTTCGGTAGTGGCGGTTCATGAACCGGCACTCCCTGACAGGACTGAAGTCAAATTAGTCGTTCGCCCCATCATCGAATCCGGAACCGATCCGTTTAAAACGATAATGAAAACCGTGAAGGAATTGGACGAAAACGAAATGCTCCATCTTATTAACTCATTCGAACCGGTTCCGTTATACTCGGTGATGCAAAAGAAAGGATACACGCATGCAAGCGAGAAAAAAGGAGATGAATGGCATATCTGGTTCTGGAAGAAAGAGGATACCGAAACGACTGTGAATACCGGCTCGAAGAACGCTGAATCTGCTGCCGGAACCGGAACGGACAAGCTTGTTGAAATCGACGTCCGCGGACTCGAACCACCCGAACCGATGGTCAGGATCCTCGAAAAACTAAATCAACTTGAAGATGATGTCACGCTCCTTGTTCATCATCACCGCGAACCGGTGTTGTTATATGATAAGCTTGAAGAGCTGGGGTATGAGGCAGAGACGGATAAAATAGAAGAGAATTATTATAAGGTCATTATAAAAAAATCAGGCCACTAAAACCCCGCAGACAACACGGGGCAGGCACCAAAACAAAATATTTTAGTGTTTTAGTGTTTTTGTGGTAAAAAAAACATGACATCACCTATAAACATATCATCCAAAATCGCACCATCGTTCTCGATGGTCAGCAAGTACTTCATCGCATCGGTTGCCTCGTTTGTGGTGTTCTGTGTGCTGTTGCTTTTAAACTATTATGAAATTCACGGACATCACTTCCAGCCGAAACTACTGGCGCTTACGCATATTCTTACACTTGGCTGGATATCGATGATCATCTTCGGTGCGATGTTTCAGCTTGTGCCGGTGGTGCTTGAGGTAAAACTGCACAACGAGAAGCTTGGTGAAGTTCAGTTCTGGCTCTACTGTATCGGTATTATCGGCATGGTGTACGGATTCTGGACGTTCAGCGTCGGGATGCACTTTACCGCATCGGCCGTGATGGTAACCGCCGCGATGTTTTTATTCATCTATAACATCTTTCGTACGATGACCAATGTGACGAAGTGGAATATTACGGGACTCTTTCTGCTTACTGCACTCGTTTATCTGGCACTCACGGCGTTGTCGGGTCTCATCCTCGGTTACAACCTCGGGTTTCCGTTTTTAGACCGCTCGCACTTTGACTATCTAACCCTTCACGCTCATATCGGATTTATCGGCTGGGTGCTAATGGTCATCATGGGAGTCGGATTAAAATTAATCCCTATGTTCGGATTGTCGCATAATTTTTCAACAGTACCTGCGAAAACAGCATTCATACTTGTGAATATCGGTTTGCTGGGTGCGACGATCGAGTGGATTCTCACCGGCGCCGTCTGGCTGTTAAACGTTTACATTGCGATCCTCATGCTCGGAATCGTTTCATTCATCATCCAGATCATATCGATACTCAAAAACCGAATGAAACTAACGCTCGATATCGGTATGAAACATTCCGCCGTTGCATTCGGCTATGCCGTAGTTGCAACGTTCGTCGGCGGATTGCTCGCCTGGTCGAATCCCGGCGATGAGGGTATTCGTGAGCAAACAGTTCTCGTATACGGACTGATCATTATGGTCGGGTTCTTTTCAATGCTCATTGTCGGTCAGATGTATAAGATCGTGCCGTTCCTTGTCTGGTTTCATACGTTCAGCGACCGTGCCGGTAAGGAAAAAGTGCCGTTATTAAAAGATCTGCTCAATGAATCGCTTGCAACAGTACAATTCTGGATATTGAACGCCGGTATTCTCACTATGATCGCCGGCACATTGTTGATACAACAAACGGTTCAGTTTATCGGAATTGCACTTATAACAATAGCCGCATTGTTGTTTGCATATAACATCGGAAACGTTTTCTACATAAGGAAATTACATGCTAACAGAAGAAAAAGTACATAACGCATTATATTCGGTCATCGATCCCGAGCTCGGCATCGATGTCGTCAATCTCGGATTAATTTACGGAATCGATATAGATGATGACAGCGTCACCGTAACGATGACGCTCACAACACCGGGATGTCCGCTGCACGAAAGCATGAGCAGCGCTGTGTATAATGCAATACGAACACTCGATCCCGATAAAGAAGTAAAAATCAATCTCGTCTGGGATCCGCCCTGGACTCCGGAGCGGTTGACGGATCAGGCGAAGGAGATGCTTGGATGGTAGCGAGGGAGAATTGGAGAAACGGGGAAACGGAGAATGAGAGATTGATCTTCAACTTTTCAGTTTATAATACTAATCAAAATAAATGAAGAAAAAGGAGTAATTATGTCCGGATGTTCACATGCAAATGAATTACAAGCAACTGTCGGTACGGCAGAGGATAGACCTGAAATTTTAAAAAACGCACCATCCGACCGTGTTGTTGAACTTGATGTTCGACCGATTGTTGCCGGCGGCAACAAACCGTGCGGTGCTATTAATGATGCAATTCAGGCACTAAACAACGGAGAGATACTGCATATCATCAACTCATTCCAGCCGGGCTCGTTGTATCAACGACTGGAACAACAGGGATACAATCACTGGACGGAAAAAGACGGGGATGACTGGCATATATGGTTTTACAAACCCTAACGTAAGAAAACTCTAAGCTCGAAGCACGAAATCCTAAACAATTTCAAAATCCAAAATTCCAAACATATATTTCAGGACGTGACCTCACATCGGACTTGTTTGAATGATTTGAAATTTGAAAATTTGAATTTGTTTAGAGTTTAGGATTTCGAATTTAGAGTTTAATAATTATGCCCAAACATCAATCCTTCCAAAAATCATACATCTACACCGCTCTCTGGCTGGCAATACTCGGCGGGTTCTCACTCGGTGCTCATATTGCGATGCCGATGGGTTTCGGGTGGAACCTGCCGCCGTTTTATCACATCTGGGTACAGACACACGGACATCTGCAACTGCTCGGCTGGACGGGATTGTTTATCATCGGTGTGAGTTTGTACTTCATGCCCCGTTTTGTGAAAGTACCGCTGCCGTATCAATTCCTCACAAAGTGGATACTTATTCTGATTACCACAGGTCTGATCATAAAAACGGGCGCGCTGTTCACGATACCCTATCTTGAGGTTGGCACTATACAATCCTTCCTCACATACCTCGTACGGGTAAGTGCAGGTCTCGAGTGGATTGGCGTTTTCCTGTATGTATTCCTGCTCGTAACTTTGTTNAAACGGAAACCGCGGAATTATGAAGGTTTGAAATCCGTACAACCGTTCTTTGTATTGATGGCAACGGGATTTTTATTGTATGCTTCACTGCATATCGTTCAGTATTTTATATACGATGCAGCAGGACGAATGCCGTGGAGTTCAATGACCACCGATATATTTATCATGCTGGTTTTATTTCCGGTCGCTTTCGCGTTTTCAGTAAGGACATTTCCCTTGTTCATTCAGATACCGCCGTTCCGGGTTTCGTTCTTCTGGTTTGGTATTGCCTATGGACTCAGCGCAGTTACGTATATTACCGGGGCCTTCCACGATCTGCCTCTCCAGCTTGATGCTCTTGCAAAGATTTTAATATCGTGTATCATTCTGATCCTCATATACCATTTAAAATTAATCCCCAAAATGATATTATCGCCCCGGCTATTCATGATCAGGTACTACGGAGAAAAATATTTAAACGACCGCATCGATAGCGGAGCGTTTACCAGAGCCCGTCCGGGTTATTATGATTTCGGACAATACGGGCGATTCGAGCTGCTTATTTTTTCTGCATACATCTGGCTTGCAATTTTTGCCGGACTTGAAATCCTGCGAAGCGTTTCACAGATTACCGCACTCTCGATTCCCTTCGGCCATGATCCGGTACGGCATGTTTTCCTGCTCGGTTTTATAACGCTGCTTATATTCGGTATGGCACAACGTATGCTGCCGGGATTTTTGAAGAAAAAAGGATTATGGTCGCGGCGTATAGTTGGGTGGACCTTCATTCTCGGTAACCTTGCCGTCCTCGGCCGTGTCCTGCCGATGCTTATTCCGCAGAGATGGGTTGCGGGTGTTCCCGAGGTTCATCAATGGCTTATGTATTGGTTCGGAATGTCGGGTTCGTTCGCAATTCTTGCGTTGATACTTCTGCTTGTGAATTTATGGCGAACTTTTCGGGGATGATGCTCTGGAGTACTTTGGAGTGCTGAAGCCACGCTTCAGCCTTTGTATAATAATGGTACAAATTTTGAAGAACACCTCTTCTTTGCTCAACAATTCAAAAACTATTATATTCTCAAAATCAGAACTTTAATCTTAAGGAGCAACCCATGCAACCAGACATCCACGGCGTACTCGAAACATGCATTTACGTATCCGATCTCGAACGCACGAAACAATTTTACCGGGACATTCTCGGCATACAGGTTCACAGCGAACTCGAGGGAAGGCATGTGTTTTTTAAAACAGGCTCATCGATGTTGATGGCATTTATCGCACAGGAAAGCCGTCGCGGGAAAACGCTTCCGCCGCACGGTGCCGGCGGCGACATACACCTTGCGTTGAAAATTAAACGTGAAGATCTTGATAGGTGGAGAGATTATTTGAAAAAAAATAACATTACGATAGAAAGTGAGCATGCGTGGGGAGAAAAGGGAGTATCGCTCTATTTCCGCGATCCTGACGGGAATCTGGTGGAGCTGGTGAATCCTGAAATCTGGGGGCTTAAAGGAATTACTTAAAATGTGCCCGTCACGTCCCGTATGTAATGGTGTTCAAAATCCTGTAAGTATGTAGTATTTTATAACTGAACGTGACGGGCACATATCGCATCCATTAATGCCTCTGTGGTATTATATCCTTACTTACCTTTCCGTCCGCCTTTTTTCTTCTTACTTGTCGTTTTCGGTTTAGCGCTGGATTTCACCGGCGTCCGTTTCTGTTTTCTTTTAGATTTACTTTTTCCCCCTTCACCGTCGTCACCCTGCTCAAACAGATCACTTTGATCGGTTGGGTCTTTCGATAGATCGGCCAATTCCGGCTTCGCCACCTGTTCCTCTTCGTCGGAGAACACGACGGCAACATCAGAAATGACATCATCAGCACCAAGTTTAATAAGCCGCACACCCTGTGTATTTCTTCCGGCAATCCGAATATCTTTCACGTGCTGGCGAATAGTCATTCCCTTGTGGGTCACGATAACAATATCATCCTTATTGGTTACTTCTCTGATTGCGACCATATTTCCTGTTTTCTCGGTAACTTTTACAGTCCGGATTCCTTTTCCACCTCGCCGGGTAACGCGGTATTCATCGAGCTCGCTTCGTTTCCCGAATCCTTTCTCGGTTGCGACCAGAATTGTTGTACCAAGCCGGCGTAATGAAACGGCGCCGATTACACGGTCACCTTTTCCGAGTTTAACACCACGGACACCTGCTGCACTTCGTCCCATATCACGGATTTGATCTTCATTGAAACGGATAGCCATACCATTCCAGGTACCGATAACAACATCGTGTTTACCATCGGTCAGTCTGACGTCTTTCAAACGATCTCCTCGTTTGAGACTAACAGCAATGATACCTGATTTTCGTGGATTACTAAAGAGTGATAAATTGCTCTTTTTAATCAATCCCTGCTCGGTTACCATAAGTATATAGTGATCTTCGGAGAATTCTTTTACACTTATATACGAAGTGATATATTCTCCCTGTTCTTTATCAAGCAGGTGTGCTATTGACCGTCCGCGTGATGCACGTCCCCCCTCGGGAATTTCATGTACTTTCAAGCCGTAACACTTCCCTTTATCGGAGAAGAAAAGAACGTGATGGTGCGTCGATGCAATAAACATATGCTCGACAAAATCGTCATCACGGGTAGTCGCTGCCGTAACACCACGACCGCCTCTGGTCTGACGGCGATAGCCGCTTACCGGAAATCGTTTGATAAATCCGTTATGGGTAATCGTAATAACGACATCTTCCTCAGCGATCATATCTTCGATAGATAATTCCTCGTAATCCTTAATGATCTCGGTCCGTCGCTCATCGCCGTATTTCTTTTTGATATCAAGTAATTCCTGACGTATGATGTCCATCTGAAGTTGTTTGCTTTTAAGGATTGCCTTGAGGCGCTCTATCGTTTCAATAGTCTCACGGTATTCTTTTTCGATTTTCTTGCGCTCAAGACCGGTGAGACGCTGCAACCGCATATCGAGAATTGCTTTCGCCTGCACTTCGGAAAGCTTGAACTTTCTCATTAAACCTTTTCTTGCTGTATCGACATCTTTCGCTTTTTTGATGAGCTGAATTACCGCATCGATGTTATCGAGTGCAATAATATATCCTTCAAGAATATGTGCCCGTTTTTCTGCCTGGTCGAGTTCATACTTGGAGCGGCGTACAATGACTTCGTTCCTGTGTTTCAGGAACAGTTCCATCATCTCTTTCAGGGTAAGTATTTTCGGGCGCCCGTCGACCAGGGCGAGCATAATTACACCGAACGTTTGCTGCATCTGTGTATGCTTGAAGAGATTATTGAGAATCACTTCAGGCATAGCATCCCGCTTTAATGTGATAACGACACGCATACCGTCGCGGTCGGATTCGTCCCGTATATCGGTTATATCTTCTATCTTTCTGTTTCGTACAAGATCGGCTATGCGTTCGATCAGTGTCGTTTTATTTACATAGTATGGAATTTCCGTAATAACGATATTTTTGCGGTCACCTTTAAGCTTTTCTATGTTGGCACGTGCTCTGACAACTATACGGCCGCGCCCTTTGGTGTATGCATCCTTTACACCATCGTATCCGTATATAATACCGCCTGTCGGGAAGTCCGGCGCTTTTATATATTTCATTAACTTTTTGCTGCTGAGTTCAGGATCTTTGATCAGCGCAACAAGACCGTCGATTACTTCGCTCAAATTATGAGGCGGTATATTGGTCGCCATACCGACTGCAATTCCACTCGCGCCGTTGACCAGCAAGTTTGGAACGACCGACGGCAGCACCGTCGGTTCTTTGAGCGATTCATCAAAATTCGGAACGAAATTTACCGTCTCTTTCTCAAGATCGCGAAGAATTTCTTCGGCGATCGGTGCCAGCCGCGCTTCGGTGTACCGCATTGCCGCCGGCGAATCGCCGTCAATGGATCCGAAATTACCCTGCCCGTCGACAAGCGGGTAGCGCATGGAAAAATCCTGCGCCATACGAACCATCGTATCGTATACCGCCGAGTCGCCGTGCGGGTGGTATTTACCGAGCACCTCACCGACAATACGCGCACATTTTTTATATCCTCTGTTACTTGCAAGTCCCAGCTCGCGCATACCGTACAATACCCGACGGTGAACGGGTTTCAATCCATCCCGCACATCGGGTAACGCACGTGATACAATGACCGACATCGAATAATCGATGTACGATCCTCTCATTTCTTCTTCAATATCGACCGGTAGAATTCGTTCTGTTAAATTTGCCATATTCTCTTTTTGTACTATATATTAATTAATAATAATCTCTTTTAGCTCTTTCTGCTTCTGCCGGATTCTTTATTATATATCAAGATTCCTCACATACTTCGCATTCTTCTCTATAAACTCACGCCGCGGTTCGACAGCGTCGCCCATGAGCGTCTGGAAGAGCCGGTCCGCTTCAGCAGCATTTTCGATGGTCACCTGTAAAACGGTACGCGTTTCCGGATTCATCGTTGTTTGCCAGAGTTGTTCGGGATTCATTTCACCGAGTCCCTTAAAACGCGAAACGACTATACCATTCATACTCATCGCGCCTTCTTCGGTAACCTCCTTCACAACTTCTTCAGTGCCTTTCCCTCCTTTGAATTTCTTAATTACTTTTTCAAGTTCATCCTCATCGAATACATACTCTTCCTGTTTACCTTTTTTAACCTTGAAGAGCGGGGGTTGTGCAATATATACACGACCGCCTTCAACAAGTTGGCGCATATGCCGGAAGAGGAGTGTGAGTAAAAGAGTGCGAATATGTGACCCATCGACATCGGCGTCACACATAATGATGATCTTGCCGTACCGGATGCGATTCATATCGAACGAATCACCAATACCTGCGCCCAGCGCTGTAAAAATCGCCTTGATCTCATCGTTTTCCAGAACTTTATGCATCCGGGCTTTTTCAACGTTGAGGATTTTACCCTTTAATGGTAAGATTGCCTGAAAACGACGGTCGCGGCCCTGCTTTGCACTGCCGCCGGCCGAATCACCCTCAACCAGATATATCTCTGTGTGCTCGGGATCGTTAATCGAGCAGTCGGCAAGTTTGCCCGGTAGATTCGAAATTTCAAGGGCATTTTTCCGCCGGGTTAGATCCCGTGCCTGCCGGGCAGCTTCACGCGCCTCTGCAGCTCGCATACACTTTTCGATTATCTTCTTTGCTTCACTGGGATTATCCTCGAGCCAGATGCGGAGATTCTCGCCAACAATGGATTCGACAATACTTTTTGTTTCGCTGTTACCGAGCTTTGTTTTTGTCTGGCCCTCAAACTGGGGTTCGGCAACCTTCACGCTGAGTACGGCCGTTAAACCTTCACGAAAATCATCTCCCTGTAAGGTGATTTTTTTGTTCTTTACAAGGTTTGCCTTGTATGCATAATTATTTAAGGTTCGTGTTAATGCAGCTTTAAATCCGACAAGGTGCGATCCTCCCTCGTGGGTATTAATATTATTCACATACGTGAAAATATTATCGCTGTACGCATCGTTATATTGAAAGGCAGCTTCAACCGGTGTGTTATCCATCTCTCCCTTAATATATATCGGTTTCTTTATTAAGGGCTTTCGTTTATCGTCGATGTACTGTACAAATTCAACGATACCACCCTCATAATGATAAACTTCTTCCCGTTTCTCTTTTTCATCACACAGCGTTATCTCTATATCTTTATTTAAGAATGCAAGTTCGCGCAGCCGCTCAGCGAGGGTGTCGAACTTAAAAGCAGTTTTTTTCATAAAGATTTCTTTATCGGGCAGAAATTTCGTTTTTGTCCCGGTTTTATTGGTTTTACCGATCACCTTTACCGGCTCCTCCGGTTCGCCCCGGTGATATTTCTGATAATAAACCTGACCGTCCCGGTATGATTCAACTTCAAGCCATTCCGACAATGCATTCACGACCGATACACCGACGCCGTGTAACCCGCCCGAAACTTTATAAGAACTTTTATCGAACTTACCGCCTGCGTGCAGCACTGTCATAACCACTTCCATGGCAGACCGGCCCTCGGAGGGATGTATGTCGGTCGGAATACCCCGGCCGTCGTCTACAACCGTTACCGATCCGTCTTTATTCAATGAAACATCGATACTGGAACAGTATCCGCCCATAGCTTCGTCGATACTGTTGTCGACAACCTCATACACAAGGTGATGCATTCCCCGTGAGCTAACATCGCCAATATACATTGCCGGTCTTTTGCGAACAGCCTCGAGTCCTTTTAGTACGTGAATACTTTTCGCTCCGTAATCGCCGCCGGCAATACTGCCTTTTTGCAACTCTTTCTGAGTCTTCGGCTTGATCATTTTCTCTTGCTTCTTGGTTCCCTTACTCTTACCGGAAGCTTTCTTTGTACGTTTCTTTGCCATAACGTCTACTTCATCTCCATCAAAAGTTAGTGAAACTTAATATCATCAATAACGGTCATCCCGATGAACCGGTTTACCCTCTGTATAATTTGCTTCTTTTGCATATGTAATTCGTTGCGCCACACACTGTCTGCTACATGGACGAATAATTTTTTCCCGACAATTCGTTCTGCTGTCGAAACGTTTGCTACCTGTTCGCCGACAATATCTTTCCATGCACCGATAACTTTGGCGCGTTTATAACGTTCCCCGAGTCCCAGTTCTGTAAATAATTTTTCAATAACCGTACCGATGGATTCGGGTGTTGTTTTATGCATTGGTTACATACCCTTCGCTGACAGTAAATTGAATATGTCCGTTAAGCGATGAATAGTGTGTTTTACCAATTGTTTCATCGGCAGATGTTACAAATGTTTGTCCCATACCGGTTGTTAATTCCAACACACGGTGTGATCGTTCGCGATCGAGCTCACCAAAAAGATCGTCGAGTAAAATTAATGGTTGTTCGTCCCGTTTTTCCAGCAAATATTGTGATTCCGATATTTTCAAGGCCACGAGAAACGATTTCTGTTGACCCTGTGAAGCATACTTTCTGACCTCCAGATCATTTATCAACAACACTAATTCGTCACGATGCGGCCCGAATACCGTCGTTCCGTACCGGCTTTCGGTTTCAAAGGTTGTCCGAAACGCTTCGTATGCTTTTTCATAGTGATCATCGGAACTCATATCATCGCTCAACGGTACTGAAGAGTCATACTGTAATGCCGGTACTTCAGAACCGGTGACGATATTGTCATAATTCTTTTTAATATACAATTCAATTTCTTTTATAAAACTATCCCGGTATACGGTAATACCGATCGCATATTCTAAAAATGTTTTATTCCACGGTTCAAGTAAATCCCGGATTCGTACACCGCGGTTTCTCGCATCACCGAGAACAGCATTGCGTTGACGTAACAATCGCCGGTATTCTGTCAGCATCTCAAAATAATTTGAATGCGCCTGCGAAAGAACCATATCCATAAACCGCCGCCGCTCAGCCGGTCCGCCGTTGGTGATACTNTGTTGTTCCGGATATAGTATAACTACCGGAAACTTCCCGACTAATGAAGAAACCCTGTCTTCATCCTTATTATTTATCCGTATTTCTTTTTTTTTCGTTTCGTCTGTATAACGAATACCGACGTTGTATGCAACGCCGCTGTCTGATTTAAAAGAACCATGAAGAATAAACCCTGCATCTCCACGCCGTACAAGATGACTATCGGGGACCGAAAAAAAACTTTTCCCTATCGATAAATAGGTGATTGCTTCTAAAATATTCGTTTTACCCTGACCGTTTTTACCAACAAATAAATTAATTGTCGGTGAACATGTTATATTCGTATTATTGTGGTTCCGAAAACCCGATAAACTCAACGTCTCTAACTTCATATACCGATCAATTATTTAAACGCAAAGGCATTGTAAGCATAAGTAAGGATTCATTATCTGATTGCTCTTCCGGCTCGATAATCCCCGCCTTTGTCGGGCTGCTGAATCTGAAACGTACATTATCATTATCAATATGGGATAAAACGTCATTCACATACGTTGCATTAAATCCTATATCGAGGTCCTCACTGGTATACGAGCACGGTATATTTTCCTTTGCCTGGCTTCCCTGATCTATGTCCTCGGCCGAAACAGTCAAATTGTTTTCACGCAACGTAAATCGAATCTGGTGTGTTGTTGTATTTGCATATAATGAAACCCGCCGCAATGCTTGCTGCAATTGCTCACGCGAGATTACCATGTTAAAATTATTATCCTGCGGAATAACACTTTCGTAATTCGGATAGGTTTCGTCTATAATACGTGATGCAAGAACTGAAGAACCCGATGTAAACCTTATATACGATTCATTCATTGCTATAGCAATATCACCGTCTTCGGTAAGTTTAAGCAGAGCGGCAAGCGCTTTTGCAGGTATTATTACATCAGTTTCGACCGGCGATGATAGTGATTGTTTTTCGTATTTAACGAGCCGATGACCATCGGTCGAAACGGCTGTCAGTGTATCGCCCTTAAATCTAAAAAGCACACCCATGAGCGACGGCCGTAATTCATCCTTGCTGACAGCAAACATTGTTTTATGAATTGCGTTTTTTAATATACCGCTATCAATGTTCATTGTTTTACTTTCAGATATTTCCGGATATTTCGGAAATTCCTCACCCGGTACGCCGGTAATATTATATTCACCGGTTTCAGTTATCATCGTTATCTTGTTCGATTCCGGATCTGCATGAAATACCAGCGATGTGTCAGGAAGTGCTCGCATTGTATCGGCAAGCCGTTTTGCCGGAACTGTAATGGAACCATTTTCCGATCCGCTTACCTCCAGCGTAACAGAGGAATACAATTCCAGGTCTGTCGCTGAAAGTGTAAGATTTTTTCCTTCTAATTCAAACAGAATGTTTTCAAGTATAGGCATCGACGATTTTGCGGGAACGACGCCAATAATCTTAGTAAGCGCTTTCTGTAATTCACTGCTTAAAACGGTAAATTTCATTATATGCTTTGCCTCCGGGGGATTGTTACATAGTTAGTTGAAACTCAGACGACAGTTATCTAAGATCATTTGGTTATTTATGCTGCTGTTGTTTTTGA
>SL_3KL_010_SEDDRAFT_10001048_pt1 | contig 24563 bp, 26 predicted proteins | sample SodLakKL_010_SED_2_FD_10381 | JGI IMG/M metagenome (IMG submission 10381) | reverse complement strand
CGAGCAGGGAGTCGTCCCTGCGAACCTCGATGCGCTCGGCCAGTGACCGCGTCGCCGCGTCCACCTCCACGAAGTCAGCGAGGGCGGGGTGGCCTTGAACGATGCCCAGCGCGGTGCAGTAGGCGATCGAGAACTTCGCCTCCAGACCGGTCTCCACGCCGGGACCGACCGGGGCAGCATCGCAGGAGATCGGGTGCACGGTCACGGTGCCCGCACCCGACGCGGTCGCGCCACGATCACGGGCAGCGACGGCCGCCTCGATCGCGCCGTGTGTCTGCAGGCAGCACGGATAGCGCTTCAGCCAGTTGTCTGCGATCGCTGGGCTCGCCGGATCCGGCTCGGCCCAACTCGCCCCGAAGACCGACTCGAAGCTCCAGGTGCCGCTCCGGGTGCGATCGGGGACCCGCGTTCCCGCGGCTGCGAGCCTGGCGGCGTGCAGGCCGGTGATGGCGGCGAGCCCGACCTGCAGGGACTTGCCGTCGGAACCGAATGCGGCGCGGAACCCGCCGGCGCCGAGCACGGCGAGGTTGCGCGCCTGCACACCCACCTCGGGGTCGACCTGCAGCAACGTGGCCGCCGTGACTGCGGCTCCGATGGTCCCGCAGACGGCTGTGGGATGCCAGCCTCCCCGGTAGAGCTGGGGGTGGCTCGCCGCAGCGACGGCTGCCATGGCCTCGAAGCCAGCCGCATAGGCCTGGAGCACCTCACCGACGGTGGCCCCTCGCTGCGCGCCGAACACGATGGCCACTGGAGCGGTCGGGGCGCTCAGGTGGGCGAGGCCCGGGAGGTAGGTGTCGTCGAAGTCGAGGACATGCCCAGCCGCGGCGGCATGCAGGACCCTGTCGCTCACCTCGTCACCCGCGTCCCGCGCGGCGGTGGCCGCCGGTTCCCGGCGACCTGCGTGGGCGCAGGCAAACCAGTCGGTCAAGGCGATGCGGTACGGCGTGAGGTCGTTCATCGGTAGCTACCTCTGGCCCGGCGGCGAGGATGCTCACTCGAGCCCGACGTCGCTCGCCCTTCAGGATCGTGGGGTGTGCTCCGCCTCGGAAGCCTATAGCCCGTGCTGGCCCCGGCGATGCGNTCGACGTCGCTCACGTCCGTACCNCCGAGGCCGCGAGCGTCCCGGCCACGTTGTGCGGATCACGGCGGCGTAGGCTCGGGCCGAACGATCTCCTCCGAGCGACGTGCAGGTTCCCCATCGAGCCCATGGCCCACAGATGACGTCCGTGAACCGCACCGTCACCATGTGCCTGGCGATCGTGACCGTGGGTCAGTTCCCGGCGTTCCTCACCGGCGCCTCGGCGGTGCAGATCCGGGCGGAGCTCGGCTTCAGCGTCACCCTGCTGGGCCTGGCGATCAGCGGCTTCTTCATCGTCTCCGCGGCGACGTCGGCTGTGGCAGGCCACGTCGTCGAACGCGTCGGGTGGCCGGCAGGCTTGCGCCGCGGGATGTCGATCACCGTCGTGAGCCTCGTCGGGGTCGCCCTGCTCGCCGACACGTGGCTGCTCCTTGCAGGCTTCCTCGCACTCGCCGGGCTCGGCAACGCCCTGTCCCAGCCTGCGGCGAACCTCGCGCTCGTCCGGGTCGTGCCGCCGAACCGCTACGGGCTCGTGTTCGGGGTGAAACAGTCAGCGATCCTGATCGCCACGCTGCTCGGCGGCCTGTCGGTCCCCGTCGTCGCCCTGACGATCGGCTGGCGGTGGACCTACGGGTTCGCCGCCGCCATCGGCTTCGCGGCGGCAACCGGGACCTTCACGCTCCGCGACGCTGAGCCAGCCGGCCCCGCCACCGAACCGCCGACCGTCGACCAGCCCGAGGAACCGATCGAGGCCACCTCCCCCGTGGCGTTGTCACGACGCCGGCCAGGTGCCCTACCGGCTCGTGCGTTGCGTGCGCTGCTGCTCGTCGCCACCGTGGGGTTCGGGTCCGCGATGGTGGGCAACGCGCTCGGCGCCTTCCTCGTCAGCTCGGCGGTCGCGGACGGGATGCTCCCGGGCCGCGCCGGACTGCTCCTCGCGGGGAGCAGCCTGCTCGGCCTGGCCGTGCGGGTCGGGATCGGGTGGCTGGCGGACCAGCGACCGATCCATCCCCTGCGCGCGATGTCCATCCTCCTCTTCCTGGGCTCGGCAGGGTGCGTGCTCCTCGCGCTCGAGCCGATGCTCGTCGTCGTTGGGGCCCTGCTCGCGGTCGGTGCAGGTTGGGGCTGGCCCGGGCTGTACAACCTCGCGGTGGTCCGTGCCTACCCGTTGGCCGCGGCGGCTGCCACCGGCGTGAGCCAGACCGGGATCTACCTCGGCGCGGCCATCGGCCCCATCGTGCTCGGCCTGGTGGCGGACACGGTCGGGTTCACCGGCCTGTGGCTCACGACGACCGCGATCGCGCTCACGAGCGCTGCGATGGCCTTGACGGGTCACCGCGTCCTCGCGCGACAGCCCCAGTGAGCCTCACCCGGGCCTCGAGGCACCTTCCTCGCCCGCAGCCGCGAGCTCGGCGGCTTCCGCAGCTTCCTCTTCGAGTTCCTCGAGGACGTCGTCCTTGAGTTCGCGCGAACCGCGGAGACGGTAGATGCCGACCACCAGTGCCACGAGGATCGCCCCCGAGGCCAGCAGGGCCACCGTGAGCGACGGATGGAACAGCGCGACCCCGCCGACCACGGCCAGGATGACCCTGGCGCCGGCATCTCGCCCACGGGCTGGGAAGAAGCGCCCGACCGCGGCGAACGTCATCGCCAGGCTCCCCAGCGCGAGGGCCACGGTGTCGGGGATCTGCCCGAATCCCTGCTCGACGACCGCGTCGGACCGCACGAAGATCGCGAACGACATCAGGACGATGGGCAGACAGATCTTCAGCGCAGCGAACATCGTGGCCATGAACGACGACTCCGCGATGCGCGATGCCACCGCCGCGGTGAGCGACGTCGGGGGTGACAGCTCACCCCAGACCGCGATGAGGAACGCGAAGAAGTGGGCGACCCAGGGGTTGACCCCCCACTGGATCAGCGGTGGCACGATGATCACGGCAACGACCACNTAGGTCGCGGTCGGGGGNAGTCCCGTCCCGGCCAGCCAGCCGAAGATCCAGGCGATCAGGATGGTGGCGAGGATGCTCCAGTTCGCCAGCTCGATGAGCAGCGACCCCATGCGCAACAGGAACCCGGTGACGGTGAACAGCCCGATCATGATCCCGAGCGTCGCCATGAGGATGACCAGGTACCACAGCAGGTCGGCGAAGGTCTCCACCGTCGAGCGCAGGTTGGTCCACAGCCGCTGCGCCTTGTAGCTCTCGTTGCTGCGGACGAACACCTTGTACGCGAAGTAGAGCACCAGCAGGGCGGCGAGCATCATCGTGGCGGCGTAGAGAGCGGAGCGCATCGCCCCGATGCCCACGACNCCGAGCATGACCACCAGGGTGACGATGGCGCCGAAGAAGAAGGCGGTCTTGAAGTACTCGAACACCTCCAAGCGGGGCCGCTCCACGTCATCCGCGGGNAGCATCCGCACGCTCATGAGGTAGACGGCGAGCATGAGCGCCGAGAAGTAGACGAAGCCGATCGCGAACCCGCGCATGGCCACGTCCCAGTAGGGCACGCCCATGAACTCGGCCATCAGGAAGCCGGCAACGGCCATCAGCGGCGGGAGGATGAGCCCTCCCATCGACGCCGCGGTCTCGACGGCACCTGCCTGTACCCCAGGCATCCCGTGGCGCTTCATCAGCGGGATCGTGAAGCTGCCGGTCACGGCGGTGTTGGCTGCACCACTCCCGCTGACCATCCCGATCGACAGGGACGACAGCACCGCGGTGAACGGGATGCTGCGTCGTGACCGACCCGAGAAGCGCTGGATCGTCCGGATCACCGCCGCTTGCGCCGTGAAGCCCTTCGCGACCGCGGCGAGCAGCAGGAACGCCGCGATCAGCGTCAGCGCCATCTGCGTGTAGCGGCCGTACACCCCCGTCGCCAGTTCCATCGTGGAGGAGGTGATGACCCGCTCCAGCGACGCCCCCGGATGCCAGAAGAAGTCGATCGGCACGTACTGCCCGAAGAGCGTGTAGGCGATGAGCACGAGGTTCACGTAGAACAGGACCGGGTGGATCTTGCGTGAGATCTCCATGATGATGGCGAAGATCAGCGCACCGACGACCAGGTCGGCGGTGCTGTACGACCCGGCCCGCATGATGAAGATGTTCTCGAACTCGAACGAGAAGTAGGTGAAGACGACCGCGCACGCCACGATGTAGCCGCCGGCGATGATGCGGTTCGTCGCCCGTCCGAACCGCTCGTAGGGCCCACCCTCGTCGTAGGACCGCAGCACCCAGAGGGCCACCGACGCCGGCAGCAGCCGGGTGGCGAGCAAGACCGCCCCGCCCGCACCGGTGAAGAAGTAGTAGATGAGGTGGACGAGCACCGCCGTTGCCAGCACGAAGAAGAGGTTGCGGGCGGTGAACATCGAGCGCATGCGGCCCTCCTTCACGCGTGGGATGGGCTGAGGCCCGGGCAGGCCATCGGACCTCCCCGGACCTCAGCGACAGCGACGCTCAGTCGGCGATCGTCCAGTCGTCGTCCCAGGCGTCGTTCTCCTCGAGGAAGCGAGCCAGGCCTGGGTGCACGGGGATGTGCGGAGCCGCACGGATCCCGCCGACCTGCGTGCCGACGAAGTCGTCGGCCAGCGGACCGAAGCCGCCGTCCAGGGTCACCAACGACTCCATGTTGTCCTCGAAGATCGTCAGCATCTGGTAGACGAAGTCCTCGTCGGTGTCCGCGAGGACGTTGTAGCCGAACAGGATCGGGACGCCGAGGATCGTGTCGACCCCGAGGTCCTGGCTGAACGCCACCGACGGATCTATCTCGCTGACCGACAGCCCGGCCGCGTCGAGCAGCGCCAGCTCATCGTCGGTGAACTCGATCGCTCGGAGGTCGACCCGCAGCTCCGCCTCGCGCCAGAAGGTCGGCAGGGAAGCCCCAGCCGTCGTGTAGGCACCGGCACCGACGATCGTGCCGCCCTGGAGGGCATCGGCGACCGTCGCCGAGTCCACCTCGACGTGGTTGTTCTCGTAGCCGAGCGCGTCGAAGATGCGGTGGAGGTTGAGCCAGTTCATGAACCCTGCGGGCGTGAAGAAGACCGGCTCCCCATCGAAGTCCGCGTAGCTCGAGTAGTCGTCGATCATGTCCTCGGTCGTGACCAGGAACGTCTCCATCGGGTAGGCGTAGAAGGTGTGGACGAGGTCACCGACCGCGGGCTCGTAGTCCTCGTACGGCCCCGTCCGTTCGTAGTACTGGACCATCCCGACGTCAGCCGTGTACGAGATCTCCGCCTCGCCGTCCATCGCCGCCTTCTTCGCCGCCGTGGTCGACGGGTAGGGGTGGACGGTGACCACGTACTGCTCCGGCAGTTCGCGGTTCAGGAAGTCGACCATGAAGCTCGCGACGGAGTAGCCGTAGGAGCCCACGTCCGAGGTCGCCCAGCGCATCGACACCCGGTCGGGGGTCGCCGCTTCCTCCGCCTCGGCATCGTCGGCGGCCGCAGGCACGTCGTCGTCGACGACGTCCTCACCGCAGGCTGCGAGGATCAACCCCAGAGCCAGTAGGAGGATGGGCGGTCCGAGGTACTTTCGTGACCAGATACGCATGGGGCTCTCCCTTTCATCAGTTGGACGAGGTAGTTGGACGAGATCCATCCTTGATCGTGCTCGTCCCGTTCCCAACACACCCTGCTCCCGCTTGGGGCGTCGTCACCCTTCTCCACAGGCGTCGCATCGACTAGGGCCCTCGGTCCTCGAAGACGAGGACTTAGGCACGGTGCACCATGTGCTTGGTGTGTGATGCTTCGGTACTGAGGAGCGAGTCACGGCGTGCCCCGTACACGTGCGCGTCGGGGAACCCTCGAAGTACGCAGGCCGGCAGGCGTTGACGGCACGTTGCGAAACGCCACCGTCAGAGGACGTGCCAGCCGGTCCGGATCCACGAGACTCAGCCTCCCACCCAACGCAGCATAGATCGGCAGGGCCAGCACAGCCACAGGAGATCCAACCTGGGCCTTCGCCCTGGGCCAACCTGCGACCTCGACAGGGTCGAACCATCACCCACCACGCCGCGAGAGGACCGCGGAAGGGTCCGGAGGAGGCCCAAGACGCAAGAGCATCGCACCGCCACCCGTTGCACGTCCGGGCTCAGAAGGAAGACCATGACCGTCGTCGTTGGCTACACCGACCGCCCCGAGAGCGAGACCGCCCTGCGTCGGGGGACCGAGGAAGCACGTCTCCGGGGAGCACCCCTGCACGTCATCCAGACCGTCACCGACACCGTGAGCGAGAGCCCGCAGCGAGCGATGCAGTGGGCTGAGCGACTTCAGCAGATGCGGAAGCGTGGCGACGCTCTGGAGGCTGATCTGCGTGACCAGGGGATCGACTGCCACTTCCAGCTGCTCGAAGATACTGCCAGCCCTCCGGGCAGCGCACTGCTCGGGCTCGCCAGGGAACTGGGAGCTGACCTGATCGTCATCGGTATCCGCCGCCGCTCGCCGGTCGGCAAACTGGTCCTCGGCAGCGTCTCCCAGGACGTGATCCTGGGTGCGGATTGCGCCGTCCTGGCCGTCAAGCCCCCGGTGGCCGACTAGCCGCCGTGTCCCGACGACGACTCGCGCTTCCTCAGGCTGCGGGTCCTGGCGGAGCGATCACCCGGATCGGCTCACCGGCCAGGTACGCCTCGATGTCCTCGAGCGCACCACGGAAGAACACCTCGTAGTTCTGGCGCGTGACGTACCCGAGATGGGGGGTGAGCACGGTCCTCGGCGCCGAGCGCAACCGGTCGTCGGCGGGCAAGGGCTCCTGGTCGTAGACGTCCAGCCCGGCCCCGCCGAGCATCCCGGCCTCCAGCGCTCTGAGGAGCGCCTCCTGATCAACGATCGCCGCACGCGAGGTGTTCACGAGGAGCCCCTTCGGGCCGAGACCAGCGAGCTCGTCGGCTCCCACCAGCCCGCGACTGCGCTCACTCAACCGCAGGTGCACGCTGACGACGTCAGCGTCAGCGAAGAGCGACGGCTTGTCGACAGCCGTCACGCCAACCGACGCCGCCCGCTCCTTGGTGAGGTTCTGGCTCCACGCGATCGTCTCCATACCGAAGGCTTGTCCGACGGCAGCGACACGGGTGCCGATCCGTCCGAGCCCGAGCAAGCCGAGCGTCCGCCCCTCGAGGCCCTCCCCAAGGGTGTGTTGCCATCTCCCGTCACGCATCGCCACGTCCTCCGTGACGATGTTCCGGTTGAGGGCGATGATGAGCCCCCAGGTGAGCTCCACCGTCGGCGAGACGAGGGAGTCGGTGCCACACACCACGATCCCTGCCTGGACCGCCGTAGCGACATCGATCGCGGCGTTGCTCGGCCCCGTGGTCACCAGGAGGCGCAGGTCGGGCAACCGGCGGAGCAGCTCTGCCGGGAACGGCGTCCGCTCGCGCATCGCCACGACGATCTCGAACCCGGCTAGCGCCTCTACGAGCTCGTCCTCGTCGCTGAGGTGGTGAGGGAACGACGTGACCTCGATGCCAGCGCGGCTCCAGTCCACCAGGTCCTCGGCGACCTGTTGGTAGTCATCGAGGACAGCGACCGGATGGGAGGTGGTCATCGTGACTCCTTGACATCGACACCGATCCGCGGGCTCCACCTACGTGCAACACCATCGATCACCGGTGTCAGCCGCACCGACCTGACGCCACGTCGGACGCCACGATCGGTGCACGGCGATGCGATGAGGCTAGCCCTGGTCGCCGGTGGGCACCGGCCCGCCTCGTGGAGCTACGGGGTGGGGGCGAGCTCTCCCAGACCGCCGCCGGCGGTGTCGGGGGCGCGGCCGCCGGCGGCCGCGGCCACCACGTTGCGCAGCCACGTCTCGCAGTTGCGTCGTGAGCTCGAAGGTCTCGAGCCGGACGGGGGCTCGGCGATCGTCACCGCATCCGGGGGATACGGCCTCGAACTCAGCAGCCACGACATCGACGCCGCCACCTTCGAGGAGCTGGCGCGTCCAGCCGTCACCTCCCTGTCCGAGGATCCCGAGGCCGCCCGTTCCACGTCACCCGAGGCTGCCGGACACGAGGCCAGCACGCTCGTGCTGATCGTGACCGCCTTCGCCCACAGAAGGTCAGTGGCGTCGTCTGGTCGGGTCCTTGAGCGCTTGACCGACCGTCTCGTCGTCGAGGTAGCGGTCCTCGTCGTCGGAGGTGTCGGAGCGACTCCACGCCTGGAACGAGTCGAGGCCGTAGAGCACCAGACCCGTGCCTCCGAGGAAGAACACGATCGTGCCGATGGTGAACAGCGCCAGATCGGTCATCGGACACGCTCCGGCGCCGCGACGAGCGCCCCGAGCGAGAACAGCGACGGCACCCAGAGCCCGACGAAGATCGCCGTCTGCCGGTCATCACCGAGGAACCACAGACCGACGGACAAGAGGAACGACGCTGTCCCGGCGATGAGGAAGAACAGCTTGCCGACGATCCGTCGCCGCTCTCGTTGCCTGCCGTGCACGTCGGGTTCGATCACCGGCATGAGTCACCCTTCGGTCGCGTTCTCACGGTGTTCGGAACCGGCAGCCTGTCCGGACGCCTGGAGCCTCAGCGCACGCTCGACCGTGTCCGATCCTCGGTCTGCGCCGACCCGTCCCTGCCCGACCTGTCCGCCGAGCTGAGAGCTCCGGCAGGACCCTTCGAGACCCCGGTGATCGGCACCCGGAACGCACCGCAACGTGGCCCTGGACCCCCGCGTCGGGCGACGAGGGGTCGGACGGGCACCTTCACACCTGGCCAAGACCGAGGCGGCGGGACCCACCCGCGACCTCGAGCGTGACCCGCGAGATGGCACCTCGCGGTCCGGGCCATCGACGCCACGCCGCGGAAGCGATCTGGTGCTCCTTGAGGGTCACGCCCACCTCGGCACAGCAGTAGGGGAGTCGGTAGGTCATGCGGGCGACGATCGCCGGTGCCAGCCGATCGGTGTCCAGCGAGTGGAAGTAGACCCCGTGGCCCCGACCGGACCGACGACATAGGTCGTCACGTTCGGCTCGGAGAACCGGCTCGCGGGCACCCTCGGACCGCCCGCACCGACATCGTTGGGCAGAGCCAGTCATCCCCTGGGGCGGGTACGCACCTGGCCGAGCCCGCCGTCGACCCCGATGATCTGTCCGGTGACCCAGGAGGTCATGGGATCGAGGAGCCAGGTGACCGCTGCGGCGATGTCGTCACCGGTGCCCAGCCGTCCGAGCACGTGCATGGCACGGCTGGCTTCGGCTTGGGCTTGGTTACCGACCAGCCCGGCCGTCATCTTGGCGTCGACCAACCCTGGCGCGACCGCGTTGACACGCAGTCCGCGGGCGCCGTAGGTGGCTGCCGCCGAGCGGGTGAGTCCGATCACCCCGCCCTTGGCAGCTGCGATGGCCTCGTGGTTCGCGATGCCGGTCTGCGCGGCAGCGGATGCGGCGAGCACGATCGAGCCACCGCCTGCCTTGGCCATGAGGGGTGCCGCGGTCCGCACCACCGCGAACGCAGAGGTGAGGTTGACCGCGATCGTCTCCTCCCATTCATCGGGTGTGGTCAGGTGCGCGGGCTTGAGCAGGACGGACCCGACCAGGTTGGCGACGCCGTCGAGTCGACCGTGGGTGTCCGCGACGCCGGAGATGAGCTCTCCCACCTGTGCCGGGTCCCGGGCGTCCACCTCGTGTGTGTCCTCGGCACCGGTCTCCTCGGCGAGGCGGGAGAGCTCATCACCGTCTCGGCCAGCGACCACGACACGAGCACCCGCGGTGCGCAGGCGCGCGACCGTGGCAGACCCGGCGGCGCCGGTCGCCCCGATGACGAGGTGGAGGGTGTCGGTCATGGCGGACTCCTCGGGCGACCGGAACGCTCGGCCCGTGCGCGGACGCAGGACGTGGTGGGTTCGGTCCGGGCGAGGTCGACGGATCGCTCGCTCCGTCTGTGGGCCCCGGGCTCGTGCTCGGATCGGTCAGCAGCCATGGATGCGACGACGGCCATGCTCGCCAGTGGGGTGCCGCTACACGATCGTGTGGGCGACCGAGGGGGCCCTGCGTGCCGGCTACCGGCCGGCTACCACCCGATCAACGCGCTCAGCATCAGACCGCGCGGCTCGATCCAGGTGGCCAGCCTCGTTGTGACCGGGGTGCTGATCCGACGCCTCGGACGATCCGCGGTTCGTCACGATCGGTTACGCCGAAGCCTGTGGACAGCCTTCCTGACCAGAGTCCAGGAACGCAGGCTCCGGCCCGCTAGGGGATCCAGGAGGCTGGATCCGTGTTGCGCGCTGGGCGCGACCCGAACCCCCGGCCGCCTGATCCGTAGTCGCTCGGCGCCAGGGACGTTGCCCCGAGGTTCGGCTCGGTCACGGGGACAGGGTGCTGTCAGTCGCGCACGGACACCTCGCGCATGAAGCCGGCGACGATCTGGGTCACGAACTCCTCGTCGATGGGAGCGTGGGCGAGGACACGGCGGTAGAAGAGGGGACCAGCAAGGCGGGCGATCGCGATGTCGAGATCGAGTCCCGCAGCGAGCTCTCGACGCTCGACGGCCGCCTCCAACGCTCGGCGGAGTCCTGCGGTGCCAGACGCGAGGAGTTCGGCCTTGGTCTCCCGCAGCTCGGCATCCCACTCAGCCCGCCCGATCAGAGCCACGAGCTCAGGGACCATCGGCGAACTACTGAGGATGCGTTGAAGGCGTTGCAGCTCACTTGCGAGGTCAGCACCAAGATCACCGCTGGGCTGCCAGTCCCCCCCGACCTCGATCCCTGCGAGAGCGTCCAACAGGAGGTCCGTGCGGTTCGGCCAGTGGCGGTAGACGGTGGCCCGACCGACACCGGCCTCGGTGGCGACCTGCTGGTGCGAGACAGCCTCGAAGCCGGCCCGTTGCACGAGCGAGCGCACCGCCTCGCGGACGGCTTGGCGGGTCCGCGCGACCCGGGGATCCTGTTCCTCGACGGGCGTGCCCATGTGGGGGACCGTACCGCGGCGGATCATGACCACTCCCGGGGAGGCAGCCCCGCGACCACGTTGCGAAACAGATTGTATCAAAGTACACTTCGATACGGAGTGTCTCATATAGCTGCCGTGACCGGTGAGGCGTATGGCCGGAGAACGTGCCCGTGACAGGCTGGCCACGTGGGTCGGGATGGGCAGTGACGTGCTCATCCTGGCAGCGCTCGCCGCACAGCTCCTGGAGGATGTCCGCGATGGGCATCAAGGCCACGAGCCCGCGACTCGCCCTCACCGCTCCGGCTCCTTCACGACTTCCAACACCGGAGCACGTGATCGAGAGGACTCAGGATGCAGACGGTCAACGCCGCGGCTGCGACGACCGACCCGAACCAGCGACCCTCGAGAGACCGTGACCGACCTGTGAAGGGAAACGCATGGAACCGTGGCTAGGCCCGCTGATCGTAGCGGCGGTCCTCATCAGCGCATCGGTCGTCAGCCGGCTCCGAGGCTCCAAGTCGCGGACAAGCAGCGTCGTGCTTCGCCTGGACATCGGCAAGGATCTCGCCGTGCCCCTGACCATCGTCAACGCCGGCCGTGATCCCGTCTTCGAGTTGGAGGCCACACTCCGCTTCGAGGGTCGCGCTCCTCGGTCTGGACCGGTGATGGAACGGCATCGTCGTTCCCTGGTCCTGCTCCCCGGTGAACGGCTCGCCTTCCCGCTCCCCGAGAATATGGAGGGAGGGGAGGCGTCCCAGTTCGCCGCGCATGTGGTCCGCGTGCGCCTGGACGCTGTGGGCCGCGATGCAACCGGTCGGGCCGTGGAAGCGCAGGACGTGCTCGAGGACCCGATGACCTGGATGGAGTCGGTGCGCCGCTCGCAGTCATCGCTGGGGTCCGGCAAGCCGCTGGTGCACCATCGGACCGACGAGAACGAACCCGATCGCACGTCTTCGTCAGGCGGCGTCAAGGACCTGGAGCATGGCCGCGAAGACATCCGGGCTGATCCGTCTCCGGGGCCGTCCCGGAGCACCCAGAACACGCTGTGAAGCGCGGCTAGGAGACACCATGCATCGCACCGCCTGGGCTCTGCAGATCCTCCTCAGCATCTACTTCGTCGTCACGGGCGTGCTCCACCTCGTGGTACCCGAGGGCTTGCCCGACCCGATGTCGTGGATGTACGACCTGTCCACCCCGCTGCACTGGTTCGCGGGCCTCGCCGAGATCGCCGGCGGGCTTGGTCTTGTGCTGCCAGCAGCGACACGCATCGCACCCCGGCTGACACCCCTTGCCGCCTCAGCCCTCGTCGCTGTCATGCTGTCAGCAGCCGTATGGCACGCGACCCGAGGTGAGGTCCAGAGCATCGCCGGCAACATCGTCGTAGCGGTCCTGCTCGCCGTCGTCACCTACGTGCGCTTCCGCGTTCACCCGATCGAACCCGTTGCCCAGTGAGCACGCCCCCACCTACCCCCGGAGACCGACCATGCCGCTCCCCGACCCCGACGCTGACGCGACCCCTGACCGGCCGCTCGTTGCTAGCGACTACGTGACGGCTGACATCGCCGAGCACATCGCCGAGGAACGTCGTCGGGTCTCGCTGCTGGGCGAGATCCGCGAGGTCGTATTCGGCGCCCAGGACGGGCTCGTGTCCACGCTCGCGGTGGTCGCTGCCGTCGCTGCGGCAACCAACGACCGACTTGCCGTACTGATCGCCGGACTGGCCTCGGCCCTCGCGGGGATCTTCTCCATGGCGGCCGGGGAGTATCTCGGTAGCAAGAGCCAGGCTGAGATCTTCGACGCGGAGATCACCGACGAACGCAAGGAGGTCGCCGACCGGCCTGCCGAAGCTGAGGCCGAACTCGGCTTCCTGTTCGCCGAGGAGGGACTACCCGAGGCCGAAGCCGGCCAGGTGGCAGCGATCCTGGCTCGGCATCCCACGTCGATGCTGTCCACGATGGTCTCCAAGGAGCTGGGGCTGATCCAGGCCGAGCAGTTCGACACCCACGGCGGCCCGCTACGTGGAGCGTTGATCATGGGTGGGGTCTTCGCCGCCGGGGGCTTCATACCGATCCTGCCGTTCCTCATCAGCGGTGGGTTGCCAGCGCTGCTGTGGTCCGCTGGGCTCACCGGTGCCGCCCTCTTCGGCCTGGGTGCCATCAAGAGCCGCTGGACCCGCCGCTCCTGGATCAGCTCGGGTCTCGAGGTCTTCAGCCTCGCGGCCTTCGCAGGCATCGCCGGCTACCTCTTCGGCTCAGTCCTACCGGGGCTGCTCGGCTTCGCGGTGCTGTGATCGTCGCCATCTCCTCGGGAGTTTGCCCCGCAGGCGCGCTCCACGATCCGGCGGTGGTCCGCATCAACACGCCGAATGTGGGCCCGGCGCGCTCGATCAGTGCGCCGTCGGCGGTGTTGAGGACTCGTCCGTGCGCGAGCAGACGGACTACCACACTGCGACGAGCAACCTCTCAACGTCATGCTGGACCGCGGTCGTGTGGTCCAGTGTTGTCAGCCCGGTCGTGGGGAGTGGTGGATCCGGATGCGTAGGACAGGGTCAGGCCCATGACGGTATGGAGCGATCCTTCGTCGAGGTGCTGTGGCTCGAGCGGGCGACCAGGCCGGCTGTCGATGGAGATCGAGCGGATCGCGGTGCTCCCGTTCCTGCTCGCTAGGACGACCCGGTAGCGCACCGACCGGGAGTCATCGATCGAGAGCTCCCAGGTACCGGCCTCGACGGTGTCTGTGCCCGCCGGCTCCGGATCCTGCGCGGGTGCAACGACCGGTGACGGGGAGCCGGGCGGTCGCGCCCCTCCGCTCGGGGTCGGCCACCAAGACACCGACGCCGCGCCAGTGCGTGCCGGCGTGGAACGTCGATGATGTCGGCGGCCTCGGGCCCACAGCACCAGGGCGGCTGGCTGGATGACCAGGGCGGCCAGCAATGCGTAGGAGATCCCGGCCGCACCGAGGGCTCCCATGCGACCGATCAACGCGAGGCCGGAGAAGGACAGCACGACGAAGGCAGCGAAGGTCGTCAGTGCGGAGCCGAGCAGCGCACCTCCGGTGGTCGCCAGCGTGCGATGGATCGCCGCCTCGACGTCCGTGCCGTCGCCGAGGTCCTCCTCGAAGCGGTTCGTCACGTGCACGCCGTAGGGGACGCCGATGCCGACCGCGATGGCGGTGAGGGTCGCGGTGAGGGCATCGAAGGACACATCGAGTAGCGCCATGGTTCCAAGCAGCAGCGCTGTGCCGATCACCGATGGAACCATCGCGATCACGCCGAGGAGTGGACGGCGGTGGCCGATGCCGTAGTAGCCGACGAGGAGCAGCAGCACGATCGCCAGCGTCCACGCGATGGAGCGGACCTGGAAGTCGCGCAGGTCGTCGGCCATCTCCGCGATGACCTGCTCCTCGCTGGTCACGAGCACCTGGGCTCCCAGATCACGGACAGGGGTGAACGCCGTCTCGAGGTCGTCGGCGAGCACCGGGGCCTCGCCGTCCCCCGCGTTGGTCCGCAGCTCAACCACGGCGGCCTGACGATCAGGGCGTACGAGGCGGGCGAGCTCGTGGCCGGCCGCGTCCTCGAGGCGTTGGTAGCGGTCGTCGAGGTCGTCGACACCGGCGGGGTCACCTGGCAGCTGAGCGAGCAAGGTCACGACGGAGGTGGCCTGGGGAGTGCCGTCGGGATCCGACCGCACCAGGTCGACGTCTCCCAGCCGTTCGTGGGCCTCCCGCAACGCGGCGAGCATGTCCGGGTCGGTGAGGTCCCCATCCACGAGCACGTAGGTCGTCTCGGTCAGCGCACCAGCGAAGAGCACGTCCTGGTCCGCGACCACCGCACCGATCTCGGAGTCCTCCGGGACGAAGTCGTCACGGTCGAATCGCGTCTCCAACCCGTCCGCCGCCACCGCGCCGGCCACCAGGATCGCGAGCCCGACGAGGACGAGCGGCACCGGATGGGTGGCGGCCAGGTGGGTCGGAGAAGCGAGGAGTCGCCCGATGCCCGCCTTCGCGGCCGGGGCGGGCATCTGGGCGGCACGTCGCCGGTCGCGCAGCACCCGGGCAGCGGGGACGGCGCCCCCCATCACCACCAGCGCCGAGACGACGCCGATCGCTGTGAAGACGCCGAAGTCCGCGATGACCGACAGCGGGGCGAACCCGGTCATGCCGAACCCGGCCGCGGTGGCGACCGTGGCGAGCACCAGAGCCGTACCAACGGTGCCCATCGCGGTAGCCGCAGCGGGGCCAGGAAGCTGTCCTGTCGCCCGCTGCTCGTGGTAGCGGCTCGTGAGGTGGACCGCGTAGTCGATGCCAAGNCCGATGACCAGGACCGGCACGACCACCCCGATCTGGCTCAGTGGTCCGAGCAGATCCAGCACTTCGGGTCCGAGGATCGCGATGGTGCCGAAGGTCCAGACCAGGGTTGCGGCAAGCGCCAGCATCCCGACCAGGACATCGAACGCGGACCGGAGCAGTACACCCAGGACCGCCACCACCGCCACCAGTGCGAGCAACAGTAGTAGCGGTGCTTCGGCTCGGGTCTCGGCCTCGAGCGCGTCGTTGGTGCCCTCCGGGCTGTTCACGGTCACCAGCAGGCCGCCGACCTCGCCACGCAGCTGGCCGTCGTCGATCCCCAGTTCAACACGTACCCGGTCCAGGGCATCGAGCCGTTGTTCGGTGGTCAGGTCAGGATCCAGCTCGACGAGCACCGTCGCTGCCCGAGCCTGGCCCTTCTCCGCGTCCAGATCCGCGCTCAGCAGTCCCGCGAGCCGTGGCTGTTCGGACAGCACGACCCCGGCTGCTGCGCCGATCTGCCGGCCACCGGCATCGGTCTCGTCCAATCCCTGGGCCCCCAAGACCTCGAGGAGCGGCGTGCTGGGTGTGTGCAAGCGAGGTCGCCCCTGCGGATCCGTGCGCACCTGCTCATCGAGTTCTCCAAGCAGCGCCTCCTCGACGACGACCAGGGCCGCCAGGCCGTCAGGCGTGAGGACGTCACCGTCGGGACCTGCATCGACCGTGACCTGGATCGCGGCAGCATCCCGATCGAACTCGTCGCGGACCCGCTCCAACCCCTGGACGACCTCGGAGTCCTCGTCCCCGAAGGACGCCATGTCGGTCTCCATGACCAGGTTCGTCGCCGCCACTCCGAACCCGACCGTCGCCATGGCGAGGAGCAACAGCGTGAGCCCGGGACGGCGGGTCGATGGGCGTGCCAGCAGGGTCAGTAGCCGGTTCACGGGAGCTCCAGGGGTGCGGTCGAGGTCGCAAGCGGTGACGGGNTACTATACTGAGCGCTCAGTCAGTATGCGAGCTGGCACCATCGCACCGCCCCGTACTCCTACGCTCTACCCGATCCGGACGGACGACAGGCTCCACCCGTGACGACCACCAGCCTGGGCGATGACGCCCCTGGTTCCCCGCGCGAACACCGACGCGGCACGGGGCGGGAACGGCTGCTCGATGCGGCTGAGGAGCTGTTCGCGACCCACGGCTTCGCGGCAACGACCACCCGTGAGATCGCTGAGCATGCCGGCACCTCGAACGGCGCGGTCTTCTACCACTTCCCCACCAAGGAAGCGCTCCTCGAACAGCTCATCGCGGAGCGCAGTCCCCACGCCAACCTCGACGAGATCCTCGCCTGCCACCCCGACGACGCCCGGGCCGGGCTCCGCGCCCTCGCCTCGGCGATCGACCAGACCATCGCCGAGCGCGGCGAGGTCCTACGGATCATGCTCCACGCCGAGGACCCCGCGACCAGGGAACTGTTCCACCGGTTCGTCAGCGACGGCGTCCGCGCTATCGCCGACCACCTGCGTCGCACCCTCGACCCCGCGAAGCTGGGACCCGGCCATGCCGAAGCGCTCGCCCGATCCTTCCTCTCGGTCGTCCTGCTGTCGCGCCTGGTGATGGACACAGCCGACCAGCCGGAGCGCCTCGACGAGGTGCTCGACGTTCTCCTCCACGGCTACGTCTGACCTGCAGACGCGACAGACCGTCTCGCGCCTCCCGGTCGACCATCAACCGCACGCGGCAGCTGCCCGAAGGGAACGGCCACGCCCATCAGGCTCTCCCTCCTCGATGGAGGCGCTCCGGACGACCCGGACTAGCAGTGCGGGAAGGACGGTGTGATGACAGGTCGGGACAGGTCCGGTATCGGGCCGGCTACGCCGTACCTCGTGGGACGGCCCAGTCGTGGGACTGACCGGTGACCTCGGCGATGCGTTCGAAGTCAGCGTCGTAGTGCAGCACGATCAGACCTGCCGCCTCGGCAGCGGCGGCGATGACCAGATCCGGGATCGGCAACCGGTGCTGGCCACGATCGGCCAACAGACCCTGCACCTCGAAGGCTCGGTCCAGAACGTCGTCATCGATCCTCGCGCGAGGCAGCGCCTGCCGCTCGCGGCGGATGTCGCGATGGACCGCAGCGGTCTGGGCCGAGAACCCGATCTCGAGATCGATGATCCCGCAGGTGGCCACCAGACCGTCGACCAGCAACGGTTCAAGGCGAGCACGAACAGCGGCGTTACGCATGCGAGCCAGCGCGCTCTTGTCCGCCAGATAGGCAGGACTCAGCGCCACGCGCCGGCCATGATCTGCTCGTCGTCGAGGTCGAGGCCGTCCATGCTCGCGAGACGGTCCGCGTGGGAACGACGCTCAGCCAGCAGCACGACCTCGAGCAGCGCACGGTTGACCGTGTCCTTCATGGTGACAGCACCGAGGATGTCGGTGGCCTGCGCCAAAGTGTCATCATCGATGTCGATCAGCCTCTTGGTCATCGTCGCCTCCACCACTTTATATCCACTTACCCATACGGAGTATATATCAATCGGCTCCGAGGTGACGCTGTGAGCCGTGTCTATGAACTCGCCGGGCCACCGGTGCGCATACTCCTCCAAGGTGAGCGTCCGTGCTACCCGCGCTCCGACTACCCGGCCACGGGTAACGACCACCCACTCGCAGGCCTCCGCCTCCGTCGCAAACGTCGCCGTGTAGGTCTGTCCGTCAACCATCAGCCGAGCCCGGCAGCTGCCGGAAGGAAGGTGATCGACACCCATCGTCCACCTCGTCTACGGGCCGATCTCCACACTCGTGGATCGCCGACCGTCTGTCATGATCTGTCACGCCGACCCTGTGCACAACCCTCCAGACGTGAACCCCAAGGAATGTAGAATCCGGCCTCTCAGATGGGTCTAGGAGGCCGGATTCGTCTTGCGCGCTGGGAGGGACTCGAACCCCCGGCCCCTGCTCCGTAGTCGCAAGTCCTTACTGCAACTGAGCGAAGACCGGCGAACTGAGCGCATCGAGCGTCGCTGAGGGTGTCCACGGTGGGCACGTTTGGGCATGACCTGGGTCCGCGATCTCAGGAGGGCAGATCGGAGGCGCCCTTCGACCTGGTGAACGTGTCACGCTGACCTTCGAGAGCGGCTCGAAGCGGAAGGCCGAGATCCCCGTCGCGGGACCATCCCACTCCGCCTTTGCCAAGGATTGCCAAACCATCGTAGACTGCCGACATGCCGACCATGAACATCTCGCTTCCAGAGTCGCTTCGCGCATTCGTCGAGGACCAGATCGCCCAGCGTCGCTACAGCACGACAAGCGAGTACATCCGCGATCTGATCCGACGCGACCAGGACCGCCAGCACCTGCGTGACCTCCTGCTCGCCGGCGCTGCCTCCGAACAAGGGCCGGTAGCCGACCACCGCTACTTCGATGCCCTACGCGACGGGGTGGACGCGGCGACCGGTGGGTGAAGCGGTACGAGGTCGTCCCTCGCAGGCTCGCCACCCAGGATCTGCGCGACGCCGCGGCTCACTACGCAGCACAGACCGACGCCGCCACCGCACGTCGGTTCATCGACGCGGTCGAAGAGGCCTTCGCACTCATCGCCCGGCAGCCCGGGATCGGGTCCCCCCGCTACGCCGTCGAGCTCGACTGGCCGGGACTGCGGACACAACCGGTTCAACGGTTCCCCTACCTCATGTTCTACCTCGAGCAGACGGACCACCTCGACGTCTTGCGCGTCCTCCACGCTCACCGCGACGTCCCAGCCAGCCTTCAGAACGCAGAGCCCGACACCTGAACCGCGAGGCTCCGTGTTGCTTCCGCCTCCTACCGGCCGGCTGAAGCCCCTCGAGCATCTCGTGCGGGCACTCCCAGGCCACGGTGGCCCATCTCCACACCGCCTCATGGCGCGTGTCCGTCATGCACGCCGACCGTCCGCGGATGTCCGTGCGGGCAATCGCCGCAGCGCAGGCGTGCGCGGCGAGATCGCCAGAGCCGACGCGACACCCGGCGGGCCCGGTTGCCGCCCCCGGCCGCAAACCCACGATCCACGTCGTCAGGAACGGCAGAACCCCGGCAGATCGACCGCTGGGCCGTCTACCGGGGCTCTGGGGTGCGCGCGCTGGGAGGTGTGTGTGACAAGACGTCGACGCGGGTGTTGCCGCCCAGTGGCGCTCAGGCCGCGCCGACGGTGCTCCTCGGCTCAGCCGGAAGCTTCGTGTCGCGACCCTGGCCGGCTCGACGATCGCCAACACGGGGCCGAGCACGGACACCGGACATCGGATCGCACCCGGCGGCTCTCGCCGGTGTGGCTGGCCGCACGAAGTGCCCGAACCTCATGGGAGCACCCGGTGCGGGCAGCCGGACGAGGNGTGGTGGCCTGGGTCGCANGNTGGGGCGCAGCATGGTCGGCGGGGCGCGAANTGTGTCATCATCGTCCTTCCAGAGAACGAGGATGTCCATGGGGGCGCAAGGCGCACGGGCAGCCGGAGGCGACGCGCAGGGCCCGCTCGCTCCGCGCATCTCCTTGCTCGGAGGGTTCGGCCTGTCGGACGGACGCGTCGACATCGCGATCGCGGAGGGTCCGCAGCGGCTGCTTGCGTTCCTCGCGCTGCGAAAGCGCCCGGTGCGGCGCACGCTCGCGGCTGGTGCCCTGTGGCCCGACGTCAGTCAGGAGCAGGCGAGTTCCAGCCTGCGTTCCACGCTGGCACGGCTCGACGAGGGAGCGCGGTCGGCACTGGCCGTCACGACCTCGCAACTGGCCGTCGCCGACCAGATCACGGTCGACCTGTGGGAGTCCGAAGCGCTCGCGCGTCGTCTGGCCGGTCCGCACGAGTCGCTGACGGTCGACCGGTCGTCCTCGGCCGAGGTCGATGCACTCTCCTCCGACATCCTTCCGGACTGGTACGAGGACTGGGTGATCGTGGAGGCGGAAACCTGGCGCCAGCGGCGCCTGCACGCACTCGAGACGCTGGCCGACGACCTGCGGGGTGAGGGCTCCTTCGCGCAGGCTGCCTCGGCCGCGCAGGCGGCGATCAACGCCGACCCGCTGCGGGAGAGTCCGCGGGCGGCCCTGATGCGCGTGCACATGGCCGAAGGCAACGTCTCGGACGCGATCCGGGAGTTCTCGCGCTACCGGGAGTTGCTGCTGCGCGAGCTCGGGCTCGCGCCAACACCCCGGTTGCAGGCGCTGCTGGACGAGGGGCCGTGACGCCACCGTCACGGTCGACGGGCACGATGGCAGCATGAACCGACATCAGACCGGCCTCATGGTGCTCCGGGTGTGGACCGAAGAGGGCTCGACCGCGCCACTCCGGGTCGACGTCCGCCAGACCTCCGACCTGTCGTCCGGGTTCCGCCGGACCTTGACGCTCACCGACATCGACCTGGTCCTCGCCGCCGTGCGAACGTTCCTCGAGACCGGCCGTTCCGTCGGCGTCGCCGACACGGACGGAGCCGGGTGACCCGAGGGTGGCTGACGTCACGCCACCGTCACGCCCTGGTCACGGGGCCGCGGCACCATCGGAACTGAGTCTGCCGCTGAGAGTCAGCCGGTCACCCGACCGATCGCAGGTTCGACGGAGAGTGGGCAATGCGTATAGGTGTCAGCGTCTTCCTGATCGCCCTCGGGGCGATCCTGCGGTTCGCGCTGGAGACCTCGGTCGACGGCATCAACCTCGGCGTGACCGGTGTGATCCTTATGGTGGTCGGTGTCATCGGGCTGCTGGTCTCGCTCGTGTTCTGGAGCAGCCTCAGCCCCTCACGTCGCCGAGCGCGTGTCACCAGCACCGAAGTGGTGGGCAACGCCGAGACCGCTCCGGCCCGTGACCCCGAGAACGTCTGACCGCCCTCGCCCTGTCCCTGGCCAGCCTGCACCGTTCAGACCTCGCCTTGAACGCTCACTCCCCGACCACCCCTCGTGGCACGCCATCTCGATCACGGAAGGAGGCAGTCATGGGTATCGGCATCGGACTCGGAACACTCATCATCATCGTCATCCTGGTTGTTGTGTTCGTCCTGTAGACAGGGCTCGCGCACTCACTCCCTCATGACCAGCGCCACCAGCAAGCTCGGAGAACGCCTTGAGCACCACCGGTTGGATCATCCTCATCGTCGTCCTGCTCCTCGTCTTCGGGGGTGGTGGCTACGGCTACAGCCGTCGAGGCAGGTAGCGACGATCAGGATCGCCGACACACCACTTCTCGTGGGGTCGAGCCCTTCTCCAGCCACGGCCGCCTCTCCGGCCCGGCCTGCTGGGTGCGGGCCCGGCTCCGCGGCGCCTTCACCTCGACCCGACACGTATGACGGTCGTGGTCGCCGTCCTCGCAGTCGCGGCAACCACGGAGGGAGCGCTCGCTTCCGAGCATCTCGCGACGGCACCTCTCGCGCTGCCACCGCACCACTGCCTCAGGTGTCTCAGCACCGGCGATGAGCCCCGCCACACCCCGGTCTCGACCTACAAGGATCTGGCGGTCCCGCACGCTCACACACCGACGTGCGACCGGACATGACCGAGCACGGCTTCCGGGATGGCTGGCCCGCCATCCAACTGCAGGTGCTCTGCGCCGACATCCTCGTGCTCATCACGCCGAGCTCGCTCGGCGAGAGGGCATCGGCAGCCGCCCCGGGGGATCGAGCGGCTCTACAGCTACTCGGGCGAACCCAACGCCGGCGGCCGATGCGACTACTCCGGCCACGTCGGCGGTTGCCGGATCACCGGCAACGAGGACAGCATCGAACACGTCGCGATGGGAACCCTCTACGCGCTCCAACACCTCGGCCTCGCTGTTCGACCCCAAGCCGACGCCGGCTGGATCGGCGAGGTCGGCCCTGGCACGTCCTACGGCGTCGAACTCGACGACGGCACCCGCGCCCGATCCGACAACGCCTTCACCCCGAAGAGCACGACCTTCATGACCTGGACCTGCTCCACCTCGCCCGCACCCTCAGCGGCGCCGGCGGTATCCCGGCCCACGGCAACCTCTGGTAGCGCACGGCACCNTGTCNCACCATCGGCCGTCACTACCGGCCTCACCGTTGCACGGTCACAGCCCGGTCAAGGNATCCGAGACACAGCCGTGCCCGTCGGAGCCTGGGAANGCGCGCAATCCGGAACCTGAAACCGTGAGAACGGCGCACCAGAGCTAGGTAGCGGGCCGTTCTCGAGCAGCGCGCTGGGAGGGACTCGAACCCCCGGCCGCCTGATCCGTAGTCGCATGTCTCTGCTGCCACTGAGCGAATTCAGGGGAACTGAGCGAGTAGAGCGTCGTTGAGGGTGTGGACGGTGGGCACGTTTGGGCATGACTTGGGTTCGGGCCCAGCGTCACCGATACGTGCCATCTCCGGGCGAAGGATGGCTCCGATGGCGAACGTCAGTAGACTCGTATCGCGCACGTTTCAATCCTCTACTTGCGCAGGTTACTAACCTCAAACTGCGCAGCGAGCAGAGGAGCGACCGTGAGCGGCGCACGAGTCGAGCGGCACGTCACCCGCAGGATCGAGCCGGTCATCCGATCGCGGATGCTGGATGAGCCCGTTGTCGCCCTGCAGGGACCTCGAGCCGTCGGCAAGACCACGCTGTTACGCGCCGTTGCCCAGGCGTCCAACAGCATGGTCCTCGACCTCGATGATCCCGCAACCCGCGCGGCCGTCGAGTCCGATCCGGCCACCTTCGTCTCCGGTCCCGGTCCGGTGTTCATCGACGAGTATCAACACGTGCCGATGGTCCTGGATGCGATCAAGTCGGAGCTCAACCGGGACGGGTCTCCGGGCCGCTTCGTGATCTCTGGCTCCACCCGTCACGATGCGCTCCCCCGGGCAGCACAGGCACTGACCGGTCGGCTGCACCTGATGAACATCCTCCCACTGGCGCAAGGTGAGATCGACGGGACACCGGACACCTTGGTTGCTCGCCTGTTCACTGACCCTGCTTCAACCGTCGACGCCCGTCCGTCGACAACCACCAGAGAGCAGTACATCGCTCGTGTGACCGACGGCGGCTTCCCGCCGGCGTTGCGTCGGGCCAGGCCCGGGGCACGTAGTCGGTGGTTCGACGACTACCTCGCGCTCTGTCTTGAACGTGACGTCGCCGAGTTGGCGCGGATCCAGCAGAAGGCCGCTTTGCCCGATCTTCTCGCACGCCTGTCCGGCCAGACCGCCCAGATGCTCAACATCGCGAGCGCAGGCGAGGCAGCGGGGCTCAAGGCCCGGACGGCCGAGAACTACACGAAGCTGCTGGAGGCGCTGTTCCTCGTTCAGCGCCTCCCTGCCTGGGGCACGACACTGCGTGCCCGGGCCGTCGCCATGCCCAAGCTCCACGTGATCGATGCGGGGCTCGCCGCCCATCTTCTGCGCCTCACTCCTGAGAAGCTCGCACGCCGCGATGCCACCGCCATGCAGGAGTTCGGCCACCTCCTCGAGACCTTCGTCGTCGCCGAGGTCATGAAACAGCTGTCTTGGATGGACGACATCGCCGGACTCGGACATTGGCGAACCCACGATGGCGCTGAGGTGGACCTCATTGCCGAACGGCGCGACGGAACCCTCGTCGCGATCGAGGTCAAGGCCGCAACACGCGTCACGGCGAAAGATCTCACCGGACTCCGCGCTATCCGCGACGCACTCGGCGACGCGTTCGTCGCAGGCGTTGTCCTCAACACCGGACCCCAGGCCTACCGCGCAGACGACCGCATCCAGGTCCTCCCCATCGACCGACTCTGGACCGCGCCTTGATCCACGCCGGCACACAGTTCCTCAACGGCATCCTCCAGGATCAGGTGCAGACACTCCCGCGTGGCTTCGTCATCCCCCTCCCCACCGGCGTCCATAACCTGGCCGCACAGCTCGTTGCGGTCCGCCTCCAGCACCTCGAACAGCGATAGCTCCCCGAGCACAGGGACGAGCCGATGCTCGAGCTGTGTCGCAAACCGCGTCCGGTCCGACGCGTCATCGATGAACCCCGCCAACCAGCCCTCGGCGTAGACGGCGAACGTCACCGACCCAGCACCCTGGCGCTTGACCACGGCGGCACGGGTCTCGACCTCCCACAGATCGGCATCCGCCTCGGTCGACAACGTTGCCGTGTAGCGCTGCCCATCGATCATCAGCCGAGCCCGAAAGCTGCCCGACGGCAACCGATCGATCGCCACCGCTTCCTCCCCGTCTGTGGAGAACCACGCTACTCACGCCCACCGATTCGTCACGATCTGGGCATGACCCCCTGTGGACAGTCGCTTCGCCGAGAACCTACAAACACGAAATTTGGCCTCCCAGATGGTCCTCAGAGGCCGAATTCACGTTGCGCGCTGGGAGGGATTCGAACCGCCGGCCGC
>SL_3KL_010_SEDDRAFT_10001047_pt1 | contig 24586 bp, 15 predicted proteins | sample SodLakKL_010_SED_2_FD_10381 | JGI IMG/M metagenome (IMG submission 10381) | reverse complement strand
CCATTCATGGACCTGGCCCGTTTCGAGGAGGACCAGGGTGAAGATGGCGTCCAGAGTGCTGAGGAGAAGGATGGAAAGGACCAGGAGGAAGAGAGCTTCGTTCAACTGCCCCCTTTGCGGCTTGGACCAACCCCTCTGGATGCTCCTTCCTCCGGTTTCCATGAAAAGACATCCTCCGGCGATCGTCGGGTGAGCGCCGTTCCCTCCGGCGCCCCAAGGCCTGTCCCCAGCCCCTCATGTGATACCCTCGATCACTATCCATGCCACCGTGTCAGAAAACACGCAAGACACTGTCCCACAGCGAGTTGACTCCTTCCTCCCAGGAACCCTAAAACACCCCAGCCACAGGTTCTGATGTGGCGTCCTCGCACCGGTGGCGCGGTCACCGTGTGTCCCGTACCTTGTCTCTTTCTACAGCCCTGTGGGCTTCACTGGCCTTCTGGCCCGTGGAGTTGCCTGCGTGTCCCTGACCCCTGGCCTGGTCCGGCCTGCACTCTCCGTACGGTCCATGATTCGCACTCTCCTGCGGCGCCTCTGCTCCCTCCTGTTGGCGGTCAGCTTCCTGCTGGCCACTGGCACAAGCGCCTTGGCGGAGTTGGGATGCCTTCACCATGGGGCCCACCACGGAGAGCCGGAAACCCGTCCGCACACTGGTGAACACCACCACGGACCCGCCCATCCTGATCAGGGATCGGCCCACGCATACGAACACGAAGCCTCCCACCTGGCCCATTCGGATCGAGAGGTCACCCACGGCCCCCACGGGAAGGGTTCCACGGATCGGGAAGACTGCCACTGCGTCAGCCAGTGCCACACAGGCGGTGCCCCAAGCCTGACCGATTCGGGCCAGTCCGGGTCTTCCGGGGCCGCCCCTTCCTCTCTCAGGCATATCCATCCCACGGCGGTGGCCACCCCTCAGGCGCCGGTGCCCTTCCTCCTCCACCAACCCAACGCCCCACCTCTCTCTCGCTGATTCCGGCGAACTGACCCATTCCCCTCCAGGCCCCTTTCCCGACTTCCGGGAATGTGGTCTGGCCGAGGGGTGAATCTCCGTATTCAGATCCCAGAGGGTCGTTGAAGAACTGGATCAGCCGCCGTTGGGATCGCCAACCCCACGAATCCGAGGCGGCCCACCTCCAGTGCTCCGTCCTGCCCGGGGTCGCACGACCCTGTCGCGATGGCGGCTCCAATTCTTCAACGCCCTTGAAGAGAGCGAGGTATCCCCATGCCATTCCCTTCTCTGTCGCACAGGTACAAAGTACCCCGGCCACTCAACGCCACCTTGATGACCCTTCTCCTGCTGGCGGGAGCCGCGAACCTGGGGTCTCCAGCCTCTCTCCCAGCCCAGGAGCCAGGCGTTGTTGAGGGAGTCGTCACACGGACCGGCGATGATGGGCCCCTTCCAGGCGTCCGGGTTGAGCTTCGGGAGGAGGGAGCTCCGGAAGCCACGGACGGATTGGTCTCGGTCGGATTCACCGATGGCCAGGGACAGTTTCGCCTGAGCCCCGTCCCACCAGGGAGCTATACCCTCGAGCTCCATCGCATGGGACTCCGGACCGAGACCCTGGCCGTAACCGTCGATGCGGAAGCGTCCACCCAGGTGGAACTCCGGATGGAGGACGAGGCCCTCCCAGTGGCCGGCATCACCGTCAGCGCCAGCGGCCAGATGCAGCGAGTCTCTGAGACGGCGGCAGCTGTCGGCGTCCTGCAGGGTGACCGTCTCAGAGCACGAAGGGGAGGACATCCATCGGAGATCATGGGCCAGATTCCTGGCGTTCTGGTGAACACAACCGGGGGTGAGGGCCACATGACCGCCATTCGACAACCCCTCACCACCGACCCCGTCTACCTCTTCCTGGAAGACGGAATTCCCACACGGTCAACGGGTTTCTTCAATCACAACGCCCTCTACGAGGTGAACCTCCCCCAAGCGGACGGCGTGGAGGTGATTCGGGGCCCGGGGACAGCCCTCTACGGTAGCGACGCCATCGGCGGGGTCATCGATGTCCGGACCCGACCCCCCTCGACGGATCCCCAGGCAGAGCTGGGCGTGGAAGGAGGCGAGTTCGGCTGGGCCCGGCTCCTGGCGTCAGCCAGTGGTACCCAGGACCGGAACGGGCTCCGGGCCGACCTGAACCTGACCACCTCGGACGGGTGGCGGGAGGCCACGGCCTACGAGCGCCAGAGCGGGACCCTACGCTGGGACCGGAGCCTCTCGGCATGGACGGGATTCCGTACGGTGGCCACCTTCTCCCGGATTGAGCAGGAAACGGCAGGCACCTCCCCCTTGAGCCGGTCCGACTACGAGTCCAATCCAAGGCGGAATGTGACACCCATCTCCTACCGGTCCGTCCGGGCGTTGCGGCTCTCTTCGGAGCTCCGGCACAGCACTCCTCAGGCCAGTTGGACCCTGACCCCCTTCCTTCGGCACAATCGGATGGAGCTACTACCTGACTGGGCCCTCACATTCGACCCCGGCATATGGGACACCCAGAACTCCTCCGTGGGTCTCCTTTCTCGAGTAAGTGCCCCGGTGCGCAGACTGAACGGCGACATGGTGGCCGGGCTGGACCTGGATCTCTCCCCGGGCAGTCGGCTGGAGCGGAGGATCCGCCCGATCCAGTCCGACGGGGTCTTCACGGATTTCGAAGAGGATGAAGCGGTCTACGACTATGACGTGACCTTCGCCCAATTGGCCCCGTACATACAAGCCCGGACCCGACCCACATCGCGACTGCGCCTGGAGGCCGGACTCCGGGCGGACCTCCTCCAGTATCGCTACGAGTCGACCCTTCCGGCCCTGCAGGAGGGGCCCCACCGCCGACCGGATGACACCCGGGTCCGATACGCTCACCTGAGTCCCAAGTTGGGGGTGACCCTGGATGCCCGGGACGACCTGAACCTGTTCGCCTCGTACCGACATGGGTTCCGGGCACCTTCCGAAAGCCAACTGTTCCGCCAGGGACCGGCCGAGAACACCACGGGCCTGGAACCGGTGAAGACCCATTCCCTGGAGGTTGGGATCCGGGGACGAGTCGGCAGGGCCTTGAGCTACGAGTTGACTGGGTATCACATGCCCAAGTCCGACGACATCGTCACCTTCACCCGTCCGGACGGGACCCCCGAGACCCAGAACGCAGGCAAGACCCTCCATCGAGGATTGGAGGCGGGGGTTCAGATCCAGCCCACCGAATGGGCTCGGGCCCGCTGGGCCTATTCCTGGGCTCGCCACACCTACGAGGAATGGGAACCTCAGGAAGGGCTGAACCTGGCAGGAAACCAGATGGAGTTCGCGCCGCAGGAGTCGGGAAGCATGGAGGTCTCCCTCACACCACCGGCCCTTGAAGGCAGCCGAATCTCGCTGGAGTGGACCCGTGTTGGGGCCTACTGGATGGATCCAGGCAATTCTGAGGAATACGAAGGTCACGACCTCCTGAACCTCCGACTCGACCTCCCCCTCCCGGCAGGGCTGACCGCCTACGGCCGCCTCACGAACCTCACCGATGAGCGCCATGCCGAACGGGCCAGCTTCAACCAGTTTCGGGGCGCCGAGTTGGCCCCAGGGCGGCCCCGAGCACTCGTCATTGGGGTGGAGTGGCGATGAGCACCGCAAGCGCAGACAGAAGCAAGACCCCAGGCATCCTGGTGGTCCTGATCCTTGCGGGCCTGTGGGGATGCGGAGATCTGGCCGAGTCGGGAGACAGCTGGTCCGGCACCCTCGCCTGGGAAGGGGGGAGCCATCCGACGGTGGCCTTCCATAGGGAGTCGGGTCAGGTCCTCACCGCCTGGGTGGGGACTGAGGACGGTGGGGAAAGTTGGGATGTCTACCTGGCAAGAGTCCAGGCTCCCGACCCAGGCGTGGAGAATTCTCCCCCCGGGGATGTGAAGGTGATTCAGGTGAATCACCTTCCCGGAGACGCTGCTCCCCACGAGCAGGCGCCGGCCCAGGTGCGGGTGGGTCCGGAAGGGAATATCTATGTGGTGTGGCAGACGGCGGATTGGATCCCCGGGCGGGAGTTTCCCGCCAGCGAGCTTCGGCTGGCTCGCTCCACCGATGGAGGGGAGAGCTTCGAGGACGCCATCACGGTGAACCCCTCCACGGATGGCGTTCCGGCCTCGCACACCTTCCATGATATTGCCGTGGCTCCTGAAGGAACGATCCTGGTCTCATGGATCGATGGGAGTACCCGTGCGCTGGCTGAGGCGAGGGGGTCGAGCCGGGAGGAGGGTGGACTCCCGGATCAGGAGATCCGGGTTGCCCGCTCCACCGACGGAGGGCGGAGCTTCCATGATCCTGTCGTCGTCGATTCGAACCCCTGCCCCTGTTGCCGCACCGCACTGGTGGTAGACCGAGATGGCACGGCGTATCTGGGGTGGCGCAAGATCTTTCCCGGGGACATCAGGGACATGGTGGTGGCCAGATCGGATGACGGCGGCCGTAGCTTCGGCCCACCGGCCCGGGTAGCCGACGACGATTGGGAGATTGCTGGCTGCCCCCACGCCGGCCCGGGAATGGCACTGGACGAGGAGGGCTCCCTCCACGTAGCCTGGTACACAGGAAAGGAGGGTGGACCGGGGATCTACATGGCCTCCTCTCGCGATGGAGCCATGACCTTCTCCGAGCCGACCCCCCTCCTGACCGCCGAATGGATTCCCCCTGCCCGAGTGGCACTGGTGTATTCCCTGGACAGTGGTATCACAGTAGCATGGGAGGATGGACGCGAGTCCCCAGGGCGTCTTCAGAGTCAGCGGATTCCCGTGGGCGGTTCAAATGCGACTCGGGTTGGCGGCACGGAGGTAGAGGGTCGCTACCCATCTCTGGTAGCTGAGAATGGACTCCAGGTCCTGGCCTGGGAGGACGACGAGGCAGTACGGCTACGAATCGAATGGTGACTATGACGAGGACCCGACCACGCCGACGTCTCCCTCCACTCGTGGCAGGGATTGTGGGCGGAGCCCTCCTCCTATGGGGCTGCGCAGAAGGCACTGGATCGGCGCCGGTGGTCCAGCCCGGTCAGCCGGCCCCTCCCTACGCCGCCCAGGAACTGAGGGGAGACACCCTGGCGTTGTCCGATATGGAGGGCGACGTAGTGCTCCTGAACATCTGGGCCACCTGGTGCGCACCCTGCCGAAAGGAGATGCCGGCGCTGGAGGAGCTTCATCGCCGCTACGCTGGAGATGGACTTCGGGTGGTTGGAGCCAGTATCGATGGCCGAAACAGTCTACAGCAGGTGGAACGATTCCTGGAACAGGAAGACATCACCTACACCATTCTTCTGGACCCCCGGGAAGATGTGACCCGGGCGTTCCGGACCATCGGGGTGCCGGAGACCTTCCTTCTGGATCGAGAAGGACGCCTCGCCTGGCAGTACCGGGGGTTCTTCGATCCCCTGGAGGAGACGTTCATCACCCAGGTCGAGGAGTTGCTGGTATCCCATGAATAGTGGCCGGGCCCGGGGAAGTGCCTTCCTCTCCTGGAAGCAGCCTCTTCGCCGGTGGGCGAAGACCGTCCTCCTGACCAGCGCCACCCTCCTCCTTCTCGGCTTGGCTGCGCCTCGACTACCCCTGGGGCCAGGTCTTTTCCAGTCCGCCTCCGCCCTCCCCGCCAGTCAGGCGATGGGCTCTCCCACCGGCTCGGCATCCCAGACGAGGGGAGATGTTCTCCCGGGCCTGGATCCCTCTCGGGAACCTACCCAGTTCAACCTGGATGTCTGGACCGAACGGGAAGGCCTGCCCCAGAACTTCGTCAACTCCCTGGCACAGACCCAGGACGGATATCTCTGGCTGGGTGGAGAGCGAGGTCTGGTCCGCTTCGACGGGACCCGTTTTTCCGTCTTCACCCCCGAGAACACCCCCGGGCTAAGTTCAGCCTGGATCAAGACCCTCTACGCAGACGCTGACGGCACCCTATGGATTGGGACAGGAGGCGGGGGTCTGATTCAATACCGGGACGGGACCTTTCAGGGTGTGGGGGAACCTGAAGGTCTGGCCGGGCGGAGGGTGAGCGCCATAGCCCGGGATACACACGGTGATCTCTGGATCGGGACCGAGGGCGCAGGACTCTTCCGGAAGGACGGAGAGGGGACCTTCCACCACTGGGATACCTCCTCCGGACTCTCCCACGATTTCATCACCGATCTTTCGGCTGATCCCAACGGTGCCATCTGGATCGGGACCCCCACAGGCCTCAACCGGATGAGGGGGGACCAACTTCGGAGCTGGGATCAGGAGTCCGGGCTTCCTGATCCCCGGGTCCAGTCCGTGCTGGCCGAGGACGACGGCTCGGTCTGGGTGGGAACCGCAGGAGGGGGCCTCTTCAGGCGGGACGGAGAGGTCTTTCGTCCCTTTGACGCCTCCGGCGAATTGGCAGGCACCTTCGTATTCTCCCTCTTCAGGGATCGCCAAGGGGCCCTCTGGGTGGGCACCAATGGGTCGGGCCTCTTCCGGATCTGGGACGGAGAAGTCGCCCGCCTCACCGATGATACCGGGTTTCCCAGCAACCTCGTGTGGGAGGTCCTGGAAGACCGTGAAGGAAATCTGTGGGTAGGGGCAGCAGCGGCCGGCTTGATTCGGCTTCAGGACGGGCTGTTTGAAACCTTCGGCGATCCGGAAGGGCTTTCGATGGAGGTTGCCCTCCCCGTCCTGGAAGATGAGGAGGGTGGCATCTGGGTGGGCACGCCCGGACGGGGAGTGAACAGGATCCGTGATGGGGTCGTCACCCCCCTTCCCTCCATCGCCGGCCTGTCGGAGCAGATCATCCTCTCGTTGGCCCAGGACGTGGACGGCGCCATCTGGGTGGGCACCGTTTCCGGAGGGGTTACCCGGCTCACTGAAGATGCTGTGGAGACGTTTGGTCCTGCCGACGGGCTCAGTCCAAACCAGATCACCGTCACCTTCGTCGACAGCCAGGGAACCTTCTGGCTCGGAAGCCCCGGCAGGGGGCTGGAGGCATGGCGGCCCGAGACCGGAGTCACCCGATCCTTCGGGCTGGACCAAGGCCTCCCGGATACCTTCGTGGGAACGGTAGCGGAGGACGGTGATGGTCGTCTGTGGGTAGGCACCCGGAACGGGCTGGCCCGAATCGACGGCGACGACGTGGCTGCATTCGGGACTACAGATGGGCTGCCCCACGCAACGGTCCACTCCCTGTACGAGGATGAGTCCGGTGCCATGTGGGTTGCCACCATGGGTGGACTGGCCCACATCCGAGAAGATCGGATCACTCCTCTCGGCCCGGAGGCCGGACTGCCGGGGACGGAGCTCATGGCCGTCATCGAAGACGAACTGGGCTACCTCTGGCTCACCTCCAATCAGGGGGTCACCCGAGTGTCGCGGGCTCAGTTGGAAGCCTTCATGGATGGTTCCGGTGATCCGGCTCAACCTCACCAGTTCGGGCGAGCCGATGGACTCCGCAGTGCCGAGGCCAATGGAGGAATCCATCCTGCCATCCTCCGGGCCAGCGATGGCTCCATCTGGTTCCCCACCATGGCTGGCGCGGTCCGGGTGGACCCGGCCGACCTGGAGCGCCCCACCCTGCCCCTTCGACCCATCGTGGAAGCCGTAGTCCTTCCGGACCGTTCAGTCCCGGGACACACAGCAGTGAACCTCCCCGCGGGACATCGGACCCTCGAATTCCAGTTTTCGGCCCCCACCTTCATTGGCGCCGATCAGGTGGGCTTCCGGTATCGGCTGGACGGGTTTGACGAGGACTGGGTCATCCCCACCGAACGCAGGGCAGCGTACTACACCAACTTACCGCCCGGACGCTACACCTTCCGGGTCCAGGCAAGGGGACGAGATGGAAACTGGGGTGAGACGGAAGCCACGGTTTCCGTCACCCTCGCACCCCACTTCTGGGAACGCCGCTCCGTCCAGCTCTCGGGAGCCCTCCTCCTTCTCCTCATGGGTGGGATCGGCTATCGGTACCGGATCCGAGCGCTGGAGGAGCGGGAGGGACGTCTACTGAAAGTCGTCCGCCAACGGGAGCAAACTGAAGCGGCCCTCCGAAGGAGCGAAGAACGACTCCGCCTGGCTCTGGATGCAGGCCAGATGGGGACCTGGGAATGGAACCTGGATACAGGGCAGGTCCACTGGTCCCAGGGAGTGGAGGAGTTCTTCGGACCATCCCCCGGCTCCATGAACCGACTTCAGGAGCACCTGGACCAGTGGATCGAGCCCGGCGATCTGGCCCGCTTCCGGAGAGCCATCCGTGCAGTGATGGATCAGAGGGAAGAGGAGATCCAGATGGACTTTGCCGTCTCCGGCCCGGATGGCGAGCGGCGGCAAGTAGAGATCCGTGGCCGATGGGTGGATGAGGAGAACGGACACAGTCGAAGGATCATGGGAGTGGCAGCTGATGTCACCGCCCTCATAGAGACGCAGCGGGCCCTCCGGAGCCGAGAAGAGGAGCTGCGTCAGGCTCAGAAGATGGAAGCTGTGGGGCAACTTGCCGGTGGCGTGGCCCATGACTTCAACAACCTCCTCTCGGTCATCGGAGGAAATGCTCGGCTGGCCCTCCACACCCTGGAGGCGGACCATCCCGCCAAGGAGGATCTGTTGGAGATCCGAAAGGCCGGGGATCGGGCAGCAACCCTGACGCAGCAGCTCCTGGCCTTCTCTCGGAAGCAGATCCTCCAGCCTCGTCTCCTCTATCTGAATGAAATCATCCGGAATGTGGACCGGATGCTCTCCAGCCTCCTTCGTGACAACGTCAAGCTCAAGTTCGAGTTGGAGCCGGAGCTGGGCCCGGTCCGAGTGGATGAGGGCGGCGTGGAACAGATCCTGGTCAACCTGATCCTGAACGCTCAGGACGCCATGCCGGAAGGTGGGTCCGTGACCATCGGCACCCGGAATGAAGCGCCCCTCCCTCAGAATTCGGAAACACGTGACGACCAGGACACACCGGATGCCGTCCGCTACAGACCTCACGCGGTCCTCTTCGTCTCGGACACGGGCCAGGGCATGGATGAGGAAACCCGACGCCGGATCTTCGAGCCCTTTTTCACCACGAAGGAGGTGGGCAAGGGAACCGGACTCGGGTTGGCCTCCGTCTACGGGATCGTGAAGCAGAGTGGTGGATCGGTGGAGGCTGAGAGCCAGGTGGGGCAGGGAACCACCCTTCGGATCCGCTTCCCGCAAATCCAGGAGACGCTGGAGGTGGGGGAAGGAGAGCTCAGCGGCGACCCCTTTACCGAAGACTGGGACCCGACGAAGGTGGACCTGACCGCCCCCGGAGGGACGGAACGGATCCTGTTGGTGGAAGACAACGACCCGGTTCGACAGGTACTCCGACGAATCCTGGAGAGCTACGGCTACCAGGTCCTGGAGGCCCCGGGAGGCGAGGAGGCCCTGGAGCTCTATCATTCACTGGACAACCCGGTGGACCTCCTTCTCACTGACGTGGTCATGCCGGGGATGGGTGGTCCCGAGCTGGCTTCCGTGATTCGAGAGTTCAATCCCCATATTCCGGTCCTGCTCATCTCGGGTCATTCAGAGGAACTGGTCACCACCATGGCGGGACGGAACCCTGGGGTCCGCTTCCTCCCCAAGCCTTTCACCCCCGGGCACCTGGCTCGGCAGCTTCGTCTGACGCTGGAAACCTCCTCTGCCGAGCGCCCGGGGTGACGCCGGACTGCAGGGAGCAGGCCGAATTCGCAGACAGCCTGGACTCCGGGCGTCACCGGCCGGTGGTCCCTGCCAATCCCCCTCGGACGTATCGTCCACCCAGGGCAAAGACCAGGGTCATGAGGGCTGCCAGGACTACGCCCAATGCCGCCGCCGCTCCGAAATCGAATCCCCGCAACTGGGACAGGATCTCGATGGAGATGGGGCGGGACCGGTGCGTATACAGGAGGATGGAGGAGACGAATTCTCCCAGGGCCGCCACCCAGGCCAGCAAGCCACCAGCCATGAGCCCAGGGAGGACCAGGGGTGCAGCCACCCGCCTCATGGTCGTGAACCAGTCGGCACCCAACGACTGGGATGCTTCCTCCAGTTCCGGATCGTATTGCCGGAAAGAGGCCATGGCCGCCTGGGCCACCAGGGGGATGTTCCGGATGAAGTAGGCCAGGGGGAGAATCCAGAAGCTCCCCACCAGGAGAAACCGGCCGGCCCATGGCTGATTCACCGAGAAAGTGGTGGCCAGGGCAATGGCGATCACGGTACCCGGCAGAGCCCAGGGAAGCATGGTGAGGGTCAAGAGGGCCCCCTTTCCCCGGAACCGCTTCCGGACGAGGACATAGGCAACGAGAAAGCAGAAGACCAGATTCCCGGCAGTGGCCAGGGTGGCCATCTGGAGGGAGTTGAGCACAGGGGTCCAGAGCTGGGGACTGGTGAAGAGATCCCGGTAGTTGTCCAGAGTGTAGCGCGTCGGGAGGATCTGGATCGTCCATGCCCCTTCAGGCACGAAGGAAACCAGTACCAGGGTCAGGTGGGGAAGGAGGAGGACCAGAACTCCGCCAATCCCAACTACCGGAATCAGGAGCCGGGCCCAGGGGGCCTGAACCGTACGGCGCCGGCCTCCTACCCCCTTCCCCACAGCGGCGAACTCCCGGCCCCGGTCGAACCGCCGCAGGATCCAGAGGAAGAGAAGTGAAGCGGTGGCCAACACCACCGTCTCCACCATGGCCATGGTCAACTCCCCACTCATCTTGCTGTTGAAGATCTGAGTGGTCAGAACCCGAAAGCCACCTCCAAAGATGTAGGGCGCCGAGAAAGACGCCATGGAGGTCATGAAGACCAGGATGGAGGCCGCCATCAGGGACGGCGAGAGCATGGGAAGAGTTACACGCCAGAAGATCCGCCAGCGGCTGGCCCCGAGCGACGCCGCCGCCTCCGCCGCTGAGTCGTCCAGACGAGCAAGGCCGGCGGCGGTGAAGAGGTAGAAATAGACATACATGGAGTAGGCATGGACCAGGAGGATGGCCCCCCCTCCAACCAGACGCCACGGCGGCCGCTCCAGCCCCAGAACGAGTTGAACGGTTCGGGTGAAGATTCCACTCTCGCCATAAAGGAAGAGGAAGGCGATGACCCCGACCAGGGGCGGAAGGAGGACGGGGAGCGCCGCCAGGGCTCCGAAGACGGTCCGCCCCGGGAAGTCGAACCGGGTGAAGAGGAAGGCCAGGGGAATGCCGATGAGCGCAGACAACGCCACACTCCCGAGGCTGATCCACACACTGCCCCAGAGCGCCTCCAGTTGGGCCCGGGAGCTGAAGAACTGCCGGTAACCCTCCAGGGAAAGGGCCCCATCGATCCAGATGGAATCTCCCACCACGAAGAGGTGAGGATAGAGCACCAGCCAGAGAAGGACTCCGAAGGTGGGAACCAGGAGCCACAGCGAGGCTTTGGTCCTCACTCGCTCACTCCTCCTGCCTCCTGGCTCGTCCCATCATCCCCACCCCACCTGGCTCCGTCCCCGTTCTGTACGCCGGGGAAGAGGTGAAGGCGAGCACCCGGCGTCGGAAGAAGGTGGGCAGGCTGTCCCACCTGGGGGCCGTCGTGGGGCCCCACCACCTCCACCTCGATCGACCCTACCTGCACCCGATACGAGGTCAGGGCGCCCTGGAATCGCCGATCTCGAATCTGGCCTGTCAACGTCCCGTCCTGGTGGGCGGAGACAAAATGGAGTTCTTCGGGCCGGACCATGAGGACGCCTTCCGAGGGAGGCCGGTCGGCGGGCCCCCTCCAGACGGCGCCGCTCCACCAATGTCCGCCAGGGAGCTGAACGGCCAGATACCCTTCCCCTTCCGGCCGAACGGATCGTACCGGGATCGTTGATGCCCGTCCCACGAAACCGGCGACGAAGCGGTTCTTCGGCTCGCGGTAGAGGCTTGCCGGAGAGCCCACTTGCCGGATCTCGCCGGCCTCCATGACCGCGATCCGATCGGACAGGTCGAAGGCCTCTTCCTGATCATGGGTCACGAAGACCGCGGTAATCCCCAGCTCCATGACCAACTTCCGGAGTTCGGTCCGGGTCTGGACCCGGAGAGCCTGATCCAGATTCGAGAGGGGCTCATCCAGGAGGAGGATGGGAGGGCGGATGGCCAGAGCCCGGGCCAGGGCCACCCGTTGCTGTTGACCNCCGGAGAGGGCCTGGACGGCTCGGTCCCCATACCCAGTCAGATCCACTCGAGCCAGCGCTTCCGCCACCGCAGGCCGTAGCTCTGCCCGAGCCACCCCCCGGGTCCGAAGGCCGAAGGCCACATTCTCGAAGACGTTCAGGTGGGGAAAGAGAGCATAGCTCTGGAACACCATGCCGAAACCCCTCTGCTGAGGGGTCTGCCGTGTCACATCGCTGCCCTGGAAGTGAACCCGGCCNCCNTCGGGCTGCTCGAAGCCGGCCATGAGGCGAAGGACGGTGGTCTTGCCACACCCTGACGGCCCCAGGAGGGTCAGGAACTCTCCAGGTTGGACAGCCAGGTCCAGCTCTCGCACCGCGGTCACCGAACCGAACCGGCGGGTCACCCTCTCCAATTCGAGGATCATGGTTTCCGGAGGGGGCGGAAAGGAGGCAAGCTCACGGGCCGCAGCTCCCTCACTCGAACCCCTGGGCCCTGCCCCGGCGTCGAATCTCCGCATCCCAGTGCCGCATCCACTCGGTGGATCGTTCCAGGATCAGCGCCTGGTCCACCTCCATGGGTCGGATCTGGGGAAGGGCCGCCTGGAGCCACTCAGGGAGTCCTTCCAGGTCCAGATCCTCCCGGGCCGGGATCCGGAAGAAGAGTTCTGCTGCATCCCGGAGGGCATCCTCACTCCCCACGTACTCGACGAATGCCCTGGCCAGCTCCGGATTCGGCGCTCCTTCGATGACAGCGACTCCATCCACCACGACCGGGGTGCCGCCCCGGGGAATGGTGTAATCGATAGGATAATCGGTGGCGGCCCGGATGGTTTCGATGTCAGGCATGTTCCAGAGGGTGACGAGCCCCTCTTGTCGGGCCAGCTTCTGATAGAGGAGAGTGGGGTTCAGGACGTATTCCCGGGTCTGGGCATCCAGACGCAGGAGCCACTCGTACCCTGCCTCCGGGTCGCCGCTGCCTCCCGACTCCCGGTAGATGATGGCGCCGAAGATGGCCCGCATGGTCCCGGAGGCCAGGGGTTCCCGGATGAGGACCTCGTCTCTCCACCGTGGAGCCAGAACATCATCCCAATCCTGAGGGGCCTCCTCCCTGGGCACTGCCGCTGAATTGAACGCGATGACCTGAGGCGTCAGAAAGGTGGCGAACCATCGATCCTGAGGGTCGAAGTTCCCCGGGGGGAGATTGTCGGCCCACGCAGGTCGAAAAGGGGCCAGGAGCCCGTCGTCAGCAGCCCGGATGAACATGTCGTCAGGCGCCCCCCACCAGACATCTGCCTGAGGGTTGGCCCGCTCGGACCGGACCCGCTCCAACACCTCCTGGGAGCCCATGTCGAGCCACTGGACCTGTACGCCTGGATGGAGCTCCTCAAAGCGCTCCCCGAAGTGCTCCAGGAGATCCCGGCCGTGGGGCGTGTAGACGACCAGGACATCACCGTCGGATCCGCACGCCGGAAGCAGGATCAGGAGGAGGGAGGCCAGGATCCAGGAAACCCATCCCATCCCCCGCCTGCCCCCTCTCGGCTCCCATCCACACAAGGAGCGTCCCGACTCTCCCCACAGGGGGCCTCTCGATCCCGTCATCATCCATCATCTCCCGAAGCTGCGTCCGCCAGGTCACTCCCCTTCAGGGAGACCATGTTGGCCAGGAGTCGGAAGGCACCGGGGACACCGGCGGAAAACTGGCGGAAGAGTGCCAGCCCGGTGTAGATGTAGGCACCTTCTCCTACCTGGGCCACCACCAGCGATCCCTGGTTCGGCTCTTCCCCAGGATCCGCCATCTCCAGAAGGGGGGTATAACGAGGATCCCAATCACTCAGGAAGTACAGGCCCCGCTCCTGCTGCCAGCCCTGGAAGTCAGACGGGCCAATCCGGTTGGGTTGACTCAAGAGAGGGTGGTCGGGATCCAGGAGGCGGACCGGGGCGTCAGGGTCAGTGACCCTGTGGTGTGGTCGCCGCATGGCCAGCGGATATGGGGCAAACTCCCCGTCGGGATATTCGTACTTGTTGTACTTCACCACCACCGTTCCCCCCTCCCGGGCAAACTCAAGGAGCCGTTCATTGGCCACCCACAGGTCTTCCCGGGTTTCATAGGCCCGGATTCCCAGGACCAGAGTGTGAAAACGGCTCAGATCTTCGGTCCGGTAGGCATCCGGCCCCAACAACTCGACGTGGACTCCCATATCTCGCAGCGCCCGAGGACCATCGTCCCCCGGTCCCTGGATGTAGCCCACCCTGAGTTCGGACTCAACCGCAACCGGAAAGGCCGACAGGTTCAGGGCAGCATCACGATACAACGGCGCAGGATCCAGGTGGGGATAGTCGATGAAGTCGAATCCCTCTTCGTACCTCGCCGGAGAGCCATCCCGATTGACCTGCGCCCAACCGCGGAACGTGACTTGCGCCCCAACTCCCGCCATGGACCCATGGGATTCTCCTGCACCGGCTTCAGCGGCAGAGGCGTCTGCTGGCTGAATCTGGAAGGTATGGACCACCTCGCCACCGCCGGCCCCACTTCGAAATGGTCTACTCCCCGGCTCTACGCGCCAGCCGGCAGGCGCGTCCAGGCCCACCTGGCCCTCCAGAGGCAGAGAGGCATGGTTCGTCACCCGGACCGTGGCCGTCCGGGGACCGTCCGCTTCCGATGGCCAGGCCATGGAAGCCGGCGCCACCTCGACTGAGAGGGCCGGCACCACGACCAGAGGTTCCCGATACTCTCCCAGGGCCTTGTCTACCTCCACGTGGTGCCCCGGCCCCGTCCACTGGATGGGGTCATTCCCAGAAACCCGCAGTTCAGCCCAGCCTGATACAAGGGGAGGATCGACTGGCAGGCCGTGGAGACCCGAGTCCGAGGGCCAGGTATAGAGACTTCCATCTCGATCGTCCGCCAGGTAGTAGAGCCGGCTGGGGGATTGGGAGGTGGGAACCCGGAGTCGGTAGGCCCAACGCACCATCTCACCAGGCGGAAGCCTATGGGGAGATGCCTGAGAGGGACGCCGATCCGAGAGGGTCGCAGGGTCCAGGGCGAAAAACCCCTGGATCCCCCCCGTACCCTGGGCGGCCAGCTCCGGCGCCACCTCCATGGCCCACTCGTCGGGAAGCTCCAACCCCAGGTCATGGATCTCCACCTCCCGGGTTCCGCCATTCCAGATCAGGAGCTGGGCTTCCAGATCTTCACCGGGGACCACCCTGGAGCGATCCACCCGGAGTTCTGCAATCACCCCGGATCCAGCCAGAATGGCCTTGGACAAGGTAGCTTCTCGGGCCTCTATGACACGGATGAATTCCCGTTGGGCGCCTCCCGTCTGAACTCCTTCCGCTTTCCACTCTTGAACCCGGTCCAGGGCACGTAGGAGCTGGGTCCGAGCAGACAGTAGCTCCGGAATCGTCTCGTTGGGTCGCTCGGCCAGGAGCTGGGACCGGGCGCGCTGGATCGACTTCCGGTAGGCCTCCAGGTCCTGGATCAGGGCATCAGGCTCCCTTGCCGCCCCACCACCTTCTGCCAGAGCAGCCCTGGCCAGTCCCACCAGCGTCGTGTCGATCCCGGCAAAGAGCCCTGGCTCCAGGTCCCGGACCTCCCTGCCCATCTCACCCGACGCAAGACCCACGGACCCGGAATCGTTCCCCTGGACCCAGGGCCCGGCCAGGCCTTCCCCGGTCCGATCCTCCACAAGCTCCACACCCGAGCTTCGGGGACCCGGCGTTCGGGGGGCCCCCATGTCCTGTGAGCGGTGCCGGCTTCGACTCTCCATCGCAACCTGGAAGTAGGATCGCCCCAGCAATGGATCAAGGGTCCCGGTGGGGATCTCCACGGTAGTCTCATCCGGGCGGAAGCGGGTGGATCGGTAGAACTTGAGCGGTCGCCACGGCTCCACCCCCTCCTGGAGCTGATCCGGGAACTGATGGGCGTCCCCTGCAGCCCTGAAGGCCTCCAATGCCACCATCCCTGCAACCTGATGATGGCCATGTCCATCCCGGGGGGTCCCCGTGAAGACGGAAACCACCACGTGGGGGCGGAAGTTTCGGATGACCCAGATCACATCCCGAAGCAACTCACCTCGGGGCCAGTGATCGAAGGTTTCCTCGGCGCTCTTGGAGAAGCCGAAGTCAAAGGCTCTGGTGAAGTATTGCTCGGCGCCATCAAGGGACCGAGCCGAGAGGAGCTCACCGGTCCGGATGATTCCCAACCCCTCACCCAGTTCCGGTCCGATGAGATTCTGCCCTCCCTCTCCCCGGCTGAGCGAGAGGTAGGCCGTGCGAGCCCCCTCTCCTCGGGCCATGGCCGCCAGAAGGCTCGTGTCCTCGTCATCTGGGTGGGCAGCAATCATCAGGACCCGCTTCTCCCCGTCCAGTTGACGGAGGAGAAGCCCCACGTCCACGACCCCGGCCACAGGGGGCTGGATCTGAGCCTGGATGGGCACAGGAAGGACGAAGAGGACACACAGGAGGACCAGGAAGAACGTCCCCCCGGCCCGGGATGAAGTCGACAGGAGAGAGTGCGTGGGAATGCTCATGGTCTGGAAGCTATCCCGGGCTCCGTAGCGAGGGAAGGTCGCCTCGGATCCGCACCGCCCGTCTAGCGCTTCCAACCCAGGCGGTGTAGCATTGCCGCATTCCGTACCATCTTCCACCACATGTCGGCACGGGTCCGTCACCATCCCGTCCGCACTCTTGCCCCACCCATCGGCTGTGTACCGCACTCCCTTTTTTCCGCCCCTCATCGTTATGGTGGGCCTCCTGGCCCTCCCGTCCCTCGCCACCGCAGAGGTCACCCCTCAGACCGACACACTCCGGGTAGTGGGCGATCTGGACGGAGCGCCCCGTCCCACGGCCACCATCCAACGGAGCCCTGGGCCCATCCAGGTCGACGGTCGATTGGACGAGCCGGCCTGGGCTGCCGCAGAGGTCATCTCCGACTTCGTCCAGCAACGGCCCGACGATGGTCGCCCTGCCACGGAACGGACCGAAGTCCGGCTCCTCTACGACGACGAGTTCCTCTACGTGGGGGCTGAACTCTACGATTCGGATCCGTCCGGGATCATCACCCCGACGCTGGAGCGGGACCCGAATACCCGGGACGGCGATGCCTTCGGGATCATCCTGGATACCTTCCTGGATCGGAGCAGCGCTTTTGCCTTCTATATCAATCCAGGCGGCGCAGTTCGAGACGGCCAGGCCGCTGATGACGGCCGCAACACCAACTTCGCCTGGGACGGGGCCTTCGATCTGGAGACCCGGGTCCATGATCGAGGTTGGACGGTGGAGATGGCCATCCCCTGGAGCACCCTCCGGTTCGATCCGGGGCGGATCAACCAGGAATGGGGGCTGAACCTCCTCCGGAGAATCCGTCGGAAGAACGAGGATTCGGTGTGGGCCCCCATGGACCGCCAGCGCCCCCTCCACACACCCTCCCTGGCCGGTACTCTCGTGGGGTTGGAAGGCATCCAACCAGGCCGGAACCTCTCACTCAAGCCATTTGCTCTCTCCTCCCGACCCACCGGTGAACTGGTGGAGCCGCAGGAAGAATCCACCGACTTCGACGCGGGGCTGGATCTCAAGTACGGCCTCACCCCTGGCCTGACCCTGGACCTGACCTACAACACCGACTTTTCCCAGGTGGAGGTAGATCAGCAGCAGGTGAATCTGACCCGGTTCTCCCTCTTCTTCCCCGAACGAAGGGACTTTTTCCTGGAGAACCAGGGGATCTTCACCTTCGGAGATCGGGGGTCCATGGGTCAGCGGACAGGAGCCAGGGAGCAGGACTTCACCCTCTTTCACTCCCGCAGGATCGGATTGACCCCCACCGGTGATCCCATCGGGATCCTGGGAGGCGGACGGGTGAGCGGCACCATCGGCTCCACCGATCTGGGGGTGATCAACATGCAGACCCGGAGGGAAGGAGACCTCCAGCCGGAGAACTTCTCGGTGGCTCGGATCCGCTTCCGTCCGGCCAGCGGCCTGGATGTGGGAGGAATCGCCATCCAGCGGCGAACCACCTCCGGCGACGTGCGGATGAACCGGAGCTACGGAGTGGACGCCAACTATCAGTTGGGCAACTATCTCCTCTTCGAGTCCTACCTGGCCGGCACCCAGGGAACGGAATTGGATCGGGATCTGGCGGGCCGATTCTCCGTTCGCTGGCGAAATCCCTTCTGGGAAGCCATGGCCCTCTACCGACGCATCGGAGACGACTTCGAGCCCGGGGTGGGATTTGTCCAGCGGAACGGCATCCACCACCGTTACGGCACTCTGGGGATCACACCCCGGGTGTCCTGGCCCCTGGTCCAGGAGCTGAACCCGTACATGGAGGTGGATCACTTCAGTAATCTGGAAGGGGTCCGAGAGACCCGGACGCTCACCGGAGGTCTGGACGTGGACTTCCGAGATGGAAGCGATGCTTCCATCCTGATCCGAGAGCAGTTCGAATGGATCCAGTTCCCCTTCACGCTCAGGGGGGTGACCATCGATCCCGGCCGGTACACCTTTCGGGAGGCAGAGCTGGACTTCAGCTCGAGCCGGGCCCGGTCCTTCTCGGCCTCAGCCGGTGTTACCGGGGGGGAGTTCTACGGGGGAGACCGCTTCTCTCTGGGGGGAAGTGTCCTCTGGCGTCCCTCCCAGCACTTCCTCCTGGACCTGGAGGCGGATCACAACCGCATCGATCTTCCTGGCGCGGATTCCTTCACCGCCGATGTCTATGGAGCCCGTTTCCGCTACCTCCACTCCACCCGTTTCCTGACCAGCACGTTCATCCAGTACAATGAAGCCACCGACGAACTGATCACGAACATCCGGCTGAACTGGATTCACGCCCCCCTCAGCGACTTCTTCCTGGTGCTGACCGAAAGGCGAGAGATGGGCTCCAACCAGGTCATGGAGCGCGTCGTCAGCGCCAAACTCACCCGACTCTTCAGCTTCTGAGCCATCGGGGGAACTTCGCCCCAGATGGGCGCTTCAGCTCCAGGTCAGCGGGCGATGGCCGATACAGGAGAGCGAGCAGCCTCCCGCTCCCGGATCCCTTCCTCCACCAGTCGATGGATTTCCGGGGCCGTCCGAAACTCCCGGAGAATCTCAGCGCGGCGGCTGGTATACATCTCATCCATGACGTACCCCAGGACGGTAGCCATGACCGTGCCTTCCTCCGAGTTGGTGGCCTGGAAGCGACTCCGGAACTCACGGAGCACCGGGGCAAAGGATGGATCCTCCCACACGTCCATGGGCGCATCCAGGCGAAGGAATTCCGCCAGCACCTCCGCAAATCCCGGATCCGCCTCTCGGTGCCAGAAGGAGACGTCTGCTCCGAAATCGGAGATGTAGGTGGGAAGGTAGAGGGTGGCACTCCGGGGGACCTGCCGAAGAAGCGCAGGATTGAATCGTCTCACCTCGTCCACGGACAGCCCGGTCCGCCGGGTCACCTCGTCGATGGAGATGTTCCGTGGAGCGCGCATGGCGTAGATCCGCTCCTGGTGAATGGTCTCCCGGAGGTTCGTCACGTTGTAGGTGTTTCCGAACACCATTTCGGAATACAGGAAGGACCTGGGCCCGTAGGTTCGAACCACGTCCCTGAAGCGCCGGGAGTTGATGGCCCGGAGGTCCCGTGCGAATTCCGATCCCACCAGATACTGCTCTCGGGCATCCTCCCCACCCAACCGCACGCCGTTGATGACCGTGCGACCTACGTTCGTCCCCCCGGCATGGTGTTCCGAGAGGGCCGGGATGAAACTCCCATACTTCGTGGCCAGGATGGTCAGGTAGGCGGCGCAGTAAGGGGCCTGTGTGGTCTGGTTGTGCCCTTCGATCTCGTGGGGGGAGAGCCGTTTCATCCGGTTCCAGTTGGCAGGTAGCCATTGGCAGAAGCCGATGGCTCGAGCTTCCGAACGGATGGTTCCGTTCAAACCCGACTCCAGTATAGCCTGAGCCAATCCCAACTCGCCGGGAACACCGAACCGCTCGTAGATCAGGCTCCACTCGGAAAGGAAGCCGCCGTACCGTCGAGCGTTGGGCATGAGAAAGCGACCCCGGGTGGCGTTATGGATGACCGGTCCCACCGAGGGCTCCAGGATCTCCACCACCTGCTCCCGCCGGGCTGTGAGCCCGGCCTCGAGCCTCCGTCCGTCCAGCGCCCGGTTGAGTTGAGGATCCTCCCAGCGCCCGGTTCTGTGCCAGTCGCCTCGAGCCGGGAACACGGCCAGGAGTCGCCCATCTTCCCCACTCCCGAAGGCTACCGAGCCGTCCGGAATGGTGAAGACATATTGCCAGAAGGGATAACCGGGGCGAAACGACTCCATGGCCTGGAGGTCTCCCTGCAGTCGCTCCCCCACCACGCGGCGAACCTGCTCCTGAGGAGGAAAGAGCGAGAGATCCACCTCGGGGCGCACCACCCCCGGGCGATCCAACTCCAGAGCGAACCGCTCACCCAAATGGACGGTGCCCTCTCCCAGGCCATTCTGGGTCTGGGCGGCGGCCTCCTGGTTCCCTGCCCAAAAAACGAGGCAGACTGTGGCCAGAAGAGGCAGGGGAAGCATCCAGCTCGTCCTCATATCCGGCTCCGGTAGAAGCCTCCGACCCTCGTACCCGTGATCAGGCAGAAGATGGGGGCCGACACATAGGAAAAATATGCACTCCCTCCGGCCACTCCCGCAATCAGTGCGAGGCTGCAACCCCACCCACGCTTGCTCCTGTCCTCAATGGACCGCCAAAGGGCCGTTGAAGAAGTGCCGGACCCTGTACTTCAACGGTCTTTCAACGCCTGGGCCAGGTCTGCCAGCAGGTCCTCCTGGTTCTCAATCCCCACCGAATACCGGATGAGGCTCTCAGGGATTCCCGCCCGGGCCCGCTCGGCAGCGGTGAGCTCTACGTGACTGGTGGTACGAGGAGGACCGGCCAGGGTACCGACCGATCCCAGGCTGGCGGCGCGATGGGCCAGGCGCAAGCGCCCCAGGAAACGGTCCACCTCCTCCCCATCGCCCTTGAGCGAGAAGCTCAGGACGCCTCCATACCCACCGTCCATCTGCGCGCGTGCCAGTTCGTGTCCAGGGTGGCTTTCCAGCCCTGGATAGAAGACCTCATCCACCCCTGGATGATCCTGGAGGAACCGAGCCACTGTCATGGCGTTTCGGTTCTGCCTTTCAATCCGCAGCTCCAGCGTTTTCATCCCCCGGATCAAGAGATAGGCCGACATGGGTGCCAGGGATGCTCCCGTGATCTCCCTGTATTCGAAGACCTGACGGACCAGATCAGCCTCCCCGCAAAGGGCCCCCCCCATGGCATCCGAGTGTCCGCCGATGAACTTCGTGGCCGAATAGACCACCAGGTGGGCTCCCATCTCCAGGGGTCGCTGGTTGAGGGCGGTGGCAAAGGTGTTGTCCACAACTACCACAGCCCCGGCCTTCCGACCGGCCCGGGCCAGTCGGGGCAGGTCCAGTACCTTCAGCGTCGGGTTCGTGGGGCTCTCCAGATAGAGGATTCGACACCCCTTCCCGATCTCCTCTTCCAGGGCCTCGAAATCGGTGGTGTCACAAAGGGCGACCTCTACCCCCTGTCGAGGGAGGAAATCGTGGAAAATGCGATTCGTCCCTCCATAGGTGTCCCGAATCGCCACCACCCGGTCCCCGACCTTCAGGATCGCGGCCAGAGTATTGCTGATGGCTGCCATTCCCGAACTGAAGCTGGTCGCTGCCTCGGCCCCTTCGAGCCGCCGCATCTTCTCCTCGAAGATTGACACGGTGGGGTTGGTGTTCCGGGAATAGATGTGCCCTTCCAGCTTCCCCAACGCCACTCCTTCCCACTCCGCCATATCGTCGTAGGCGAAGGTGACGCCGTGGACCACCGGAGGAACCGTGGCACCGTAGGGGAATTCGTCCGTCTCCCCGGCCCAGACCGAGAGCGTTCCCTTGCCCACGCCCCGCAGCACCTCTCCTTCCCTTCCTTCTCCTGCCCTCTCTTCCTCTCTGGACATCCCTCTCTCCCTGGATCAGCTTGTGGTTCTGCCTCCGCTACCTTTCTCCGCCTCATGCCTCTCGACCGTCGACCATGGACTTGCGCCCCATCCCCTGTCCGCTCTGTGCTTCGGACCAGACGGCCCCTCGAGCCAACCTCCATGGACGGGACTACTGGGCCTGTTCCCGTTGCCAGATGGTCTTTCTTCTACCGGAGCAGCGGCTGGATTCAGCTTCCGAGCTAGCCCGCTACGAAACCCACGACAACCATCCCGACGACCCTCGATACCGAGCCTTCCTCTCCCGCCTCTTCGATCCACTGGTGTCGAAGCTACCGGAAGGCGCAAAGGGATTGGACTATGGCGCGGGACCCGGTCCGGCACTGCAAGCCATGCTCAACGAGGCCGGATTTTCCACCGCCGTCTACGACCCGTTCTTCGCTCCCGATCCCGCACCTCTCGCGCAACGCTATGATTTTGTCACCTGCACCGAGACGGTGGAGCACTTCTACGATCCGGCCGGGGAATTCAGGACATTCGACCGTCTCCTCCGCCCCGGGGGATGGTTGGGCGTCATGACCGACATGATGGAAGCCGACACGAAGCTGGAGAGCTGGTACTACCTTCGAGACCCGACCCACGTCGTCCTCTATTCCCACCGGACCATGGCCTGGATTGCCCAGGAGTTCGGGTGGTCAGTGGAACATCCCCACCCGAATGTCGCGCTTTTCCGCAAGCCTTCCCACTCCACGGTGGGAAGCTGATCCAGGGGGAGTCGGACTCAGGGCTCAGAGGGGGAGGTCATTCCTCGGTCGCGCCCGCCTCAATCGGTTGCGCCCGCCTCAACCAGACCTGTCCTGGTCAGACCCAGAAGAAGGAGCGGGACATTCCTCCACCGAATCCGAATCGCCCGGATCAAATCGTACACAGCGGACCCGGTTCCGACCGGCGTCCTTGGCAGCATACAGGGCCCGGTCCGCTGCCTGGATGAGTCGCTCCGCCGGAATCCCGGTGGGAACGGTCCACGTGGTGAGTCCCTGGCTGAGGGACACCTGGATCTCGAGTGAATCCACACGGAAAGGCTCGGTGGAGACGGCAACCCGGATCCGCTCCGCCAGCTTGGCGGCGTTGTCGTGGTCGATGTTGGGGAGGACCATGAGGAACTCCTCGCCCCCATACCGCCCCAGGGCGTCGTAGGACCTCAGGCAGTTTCGGAGCCGGCGGGTAACCTCCCTCAGTACCTTGTCACCCACCACGTGGCCATATCGATCGTTCACCCGCTTGAAACGGTCAAGGTCGCAAAGGATCAGGGCCAGGGGATGGTTCTCCCGATGTGCTCGATCCACCTCCCGATCCAGGGCCTCCATGATGGCACCGTGGTTCAGGACTTTCGTCATCGGGTCCTGCATGGCCTGGGTTCGGAGCGCCTCCCGGGCATCGATCAACTCGTTCTGAAGGTTGACGATTCGCTCGCCAGCTCGGAGCCGGGCCTCCAACTCCCCCCAGTCGATGGGTTTGGTCAGGTAGTCGTCAGCGCCGGCCTCGAACCCTTCCAGCACATCTTCCCGTCCGGTCCGGCCCGTGAGGAGAAGGATGTACATGTAGGGGCCGGATCGTTCTCTCACCTTGCGGCAGAGATCCAACCCCGACATCCCCGGAAGCATCCAGTCCAGGATGGCCATGTGGGGAGATGCTCCACCCTCCAGACGAGCCCACGCCGCCTCACTGTCCTGGGAAGTGACGACCTGGTGACCCCAGCCCTCCAGGCGAGCTGATAGCACCTCCAGGGTCAGGGGATCGTCATCCACAACCAGTATTCGCATTGAGACCGAAAGCTGAAGTCGGGTTGAGGTCGGGCATCACTCAAGGGCCCGTCAGGCCGGTGACACGGAGGACCCAGCGTCCTTCGGCAACGCGGCTGGAAGTATCTGGCAAAGAGAGCGACCGGGATGAATTGTCACAACCCCTCCGCCCAACTCGTTCTCCTGACGAATCAACTCGAGCAGGTCGGTATGGAGGGCCTCCAAAGGCGCTTTCATCATGGGATGGAGCGACCCGGTTTCCCCTCCGTACATGGAGCCGGCGCCCAAAGTGGATCCGGCCAACTCCTGCTCCCAACCTGAAGATGGAGGATGCAGTAGGATGACACGTTCACTCTCACGTAGACTGGGAACACTGGCCCTGGTGGGCCTTCTTGGACTGGCCGCTTGTGACGACAACGGCTCCCCCACCGATCCGCCACCCGACCCCACCCCTGCAGCCGTGGAGATCACCCCCGAGGAGGCTCTCCTGGAAGAGATTGGGGAGACCATAGCGCTGGAAGCCACCGTCTTTGACGAGGACGACGAAATCATCGCCGATGCGGAGGTGACGTGGAGCTCCGACGACGAGGATGTCGCCACCGTCGATGAGGAAGGCGTGGTGGAGGCAGTGGGAGTAGGGACAGCCACCATCACCGCTGAAAGCGGCCAGGCTTCGGGGAGCGCCGAGCTCACGGTAGAGGCAGAAGGTTGATCCGTCCCAACACCACGACCTCATGAGACCCGGGGGGGCCGTCACGACGAACCGTGGCGGCCCCT
>SL_3KL_010_SEDDRAFT_10001046_pt1 | contig 24595 bp, 20 predicted proteins | sample SodLakKL_010_SED_2_FD_10381 | JGI IMG/M metagenome (IMG submission 10381) | reverse complement strand
TCTTTCCTCAACGTAGCTATGGCTACGCTTGTGGAATATTTTCCCTTCTTCCTCGATCTTGAATTTTTCGCTCATTTTCACGACAAAAGGGTTTTCGGAGTTGACTCATTTTATATTTTTTTATGACCCAGGCAACGAATTCATTGTTTAATACATCTGAATATTAAATAGTTTACTCAAAAACCATATTTGGAATTTGGGATTAAATGATTGAGATTAAGAAAAAAGACCGTTTGGGAAGCCAAACGGTCTTTTTTAAATTTAGAGATCACCTAAACCCAATGGCTCCCTGAAAAGAATTTTTCACAGGTCAATAAATCAATTCGGTGCTCGTATTGTAAAAGAAAAAAGACCATACATCGGTCTGCTCCTCGATAATTTTAGATATGGGTTTTCCGGCTCCATGACCTGCATCCGTATCAATTCTTATTAAGACCGGTTGATCGCCCGACTGCACGTGTTGCAGCTCAGCCGCGTATTTAAATGAATGCGCGGGTACCACCCGGTCATCGTGATCGGCAGTCATGATTAAAGTGGCCGGATATTCGGTTCCTTTACTGAGGTTGTGGAGAGGGGAGTAGGCGTAGAGAAAGTCGAATTGTTCGGCCTCCTCAGCAGATCCGTATTCGGGTATCCATCCCTTTCCGACAGTAAATAGGTGATACCTCAACATGTCGAGGACACCGACTCTTGGTATAACCACTGAAAAAAGATCGGGTCGTTGGACTTTGGATGCAGCAACCAGCAGGCCACCATTGGATCCGCCAATAATCCCCAGTTTTTCCGTTTTGGTATAGTTGTTTTCTATCAGGTATTCAGCTGCAGCAATGAAGTCGTCAAATACATTTTGTTTGTTTTCAAGCATTCCCGCACGGTGCCAGTTCTCTCCAAATTCACCTCCACCTCGAATATTGGCCATGGCATAAACCCCGCCATTTTCAAGTAAAACCATATTTGACGCCGAGAAGGATGGAGTCAGACTGATATTGAAGCCACCGTAACCGTACAAAATGGTGGGATTCGTTCCGTCCATTTCCAGGCCTTTTTTGTGAACCACAAACATAGGTACCCGGGTTCCGTCCTTACTTTCATAAAACACTTGTTTTTCCACAAAATCATCGGGGTCAAAATCCAGTTCGCCTTTAAAAAAGGGGTCGGATTGCAAATTCTCTATATCAAAACTAAAAACGGTGGATGGATAGAGGAATGAAGAAAATGAATAAAACAACGTATCCTGATCGGGACCGCCAGAAAACCCGGATGCCGAACCTGTCCCCGGAAGTTCAATTTCCCGGATATTGCTCCCGTCGTAATCCATCATAACCACTCTGCTCATCGCATTTTCCAAATAAGATGCGAAGAGTTTACCGCCACCGGTATTGACGGATCGGAGTAACTGGTCGCTTTCCGGAATGACTTCTTTCCAGTCCGCAGGATCGTTATTGTAGGGATCCACAGAAATAAGACGGTAGTTGGGGGCATCGATATCGGTCAGAACCAAAAACCGACCCTCTGAGTGGGCCACGACTGAGTTTTTATTTTTATAACCTTCGAACAACAATTGAAATTCATTGTCATCTCTATTGTTGCGTTTAAAATAAGTCGCATAACCATCCGTACCGGGTGCAGCGCTCATTATGAGATAGTCCTCATCGTCTGTTAAGTAGGTAAAATGGTACATATACGGTCGTTCTCTGTTCTCGTATATCAAAATGTCCTCGGACTGTGGCGTTCCCAATTCGTGATAGTAAACAGAATGGTATTGATTGTTGGCTGAAAGTTCCATGCCCGGTTCCGGCTCCGGATATCGGCTGTAGTAAAAGCCGTTTTCGTCCCAGGATGCTCCGGAAAATTTAACCCACTCAAGCTCATCTTCCATTTTTTTCCCGCTGCCAACATCGTAAACTCCAATGGTGACCCAGTCTGAACCTGCCTCCTGTCGGGTATACGCAATGTGTTGGTTGTCCGGGGACTTTCCAATGAGGTTGATGGAAACCCGGCCCTCTTCATCCAATTCATTGGGATCGATGAATACAGTTGGCTGACCTTCCAGTCCTTTTTGCCGGTATATGACTGCCTGGTTTTGCAATCCGTCATTTTTAGAAAAAAAGTAAAAATCGCCTACCTTTCTCATTCGACTGTACCTGGGGTAATTGTACAGCTCTCTGAGACGGTCAGATATTTGATCTCTACCGGGCAAGGACTCAAGGTAAGAGAAGGTAACCTCATTTTGTTTTTGAACCCAATCCTTTACTTCGGTGGCCGTATCGACCTCTAACCAGCGATAGGGATCCGCAACTACCGTCCCGTGATAATCATCCTCAATATCCATTCTCTCCGTCTCGGGATAAATCGGTTCAGGAGGTGAAATGCGATCTGACTTTTCACCTTCCTTACAGGAAGTAAAAACTGAGAATACCATGACTAAAAAGAGTAGGTTTGTCGTCTTCATATTTAAGTATATTTTTTAAAAAGGTTCTGCATGAGTACAAGTCAAAAAGAGGCTGGATTTTTCCGCCACTTTTTCAACCCCTACTATGCTAACAAAAAAAATAATTGTGTAAAAATAAGCAATTTTCCACTTGGTACGCAAAACTGTTAAATATTATTGCAAGCCAGTTTTGATAATCTGGTTTCATTGTAGAATATTTTGAGTACCTTTGTACTCCGTAACAACACAATAAAATCATGACTAAATATATCTTTGTTACGGGAGGCGTCACCTCATCTCTTGGTAAAGGAATTATATCTGCTTCACTGGGCAAGTTGCTTCAGGCGCGCGGCCTCAGAGTTACCATTCAAAAATTCGATCCCTACATAAATGTAGATCCCGGAACCCTCAATCCATACGAACACGGAGAGTGTTATGTGACGGATGACGGTGCCGAAACAGATCTAGACCTGGGTCATTACGAGCGGTTTCTCAATATTTCCACCAGCCAGGCCAACAATGTCACCACCGGAAGAATTTACCAAACCGTTATCAGTAAAGAGCGGGCAGGAGATTACCTGGGAAAAACCGTACAAGTCGTCCCACATATTACCGATGAAATCAAGCGCAGAATTTCACTTTTGACAGCTAAGGATGATTCCGATATTGTCATAACTGAGCTGGGAGGTACAGTCGGTGATATAGAGTCCCTGCCTTTTATTGAAGCGGTCCGGCAATTTAGAAATGAGGTGGGACCAAAGAATTGTGTGGTCATACATCTCACTTTGATTCCCTACCTGAGGGCTGCGAAAGAACTTAAAACCAAACCCACTCAGCACTCTGTAAAAGAGTTGCTCAATTACGGAATTCAACCGGACATTCTTGTTTGTCGTACCGAATATGAACTCACGGATGAAATCAGGGCAAAACTCGCGCTATTCTGCAATGTGGATCTCAAAGCTGTTATAGAGGCCATTGACGCTCCTACCATCTATGACGTACCCCTTTTGATGTATCAGGAAGGACTGGATCGATTTGTGTTGTCAAAACTGGAAATGAAATCCGATGGGGTGCTGAAGTTGGATGCCTGGAAAGGTTTTTTGAGCAAACTAAAAAACCCTCTGCACTCGGTAAAGATTGGCTTGATTGGCAAGTACAATGAACTGCAGGATGCGTATAAATCGATATACGAATCCTTCGTTCACGCCGGGGCTTACAATGAAACCAAAGTCGAGGTGGTGCCCATTCACTCGGAATTCATTGAAAAAGAGGACTTTGATTTCGATTCACTAAAGGGATTTCACGGGTTTTTAATTGCTCCCGGATTTGGAGAACGCGGCATTGATGGGAAAGTAAAAGCCATTCAATTCATCAGAGAAAATAAAATTCCCTTTTTTGGAATTTGCCTGGGAATGCAATGTGCAGTGGTTGAGTTTGCGCGGAATGTACTGAATTTGCCTGATGCCTCCTCTTCTGAGGTCAATCCGGATACGTCCAATCCCGTCATTGATTTGATGGAAGATCAGCGCAGTATAAAATCCAAGGGAGGGACAATGAGACTGGGTGCGTATTCGTGTACACTGGCAAAAGACTCCAGGGTATATGAATGTTATAAGGAACGCAAAATCAGCGAAAGGCACCGCCATCGATTTGAGTACAACAACAAATACAAGTCAAAATTTGAATCGGCGGGATTGATGGCTACGGGAATTCACAAAGATTTGAACCTGGTGGAAGTCATAGAGCTCAGAGATCATCCCTTTTTCATAGGTGTTCAGTTTCATCCGGAATTAAAAAGCAGGGTAGAGCGACCCCATCCGTTATTTATTCATTTTGTAAAAGCCGCATTAAATTACAAATTGAAATAAAAATTATCGTATATTTTCGACTTTAATTTGCATCTGTATAAATACAGTCACTAATGTATGACAGTGATTCCCGGCGCGCGGCCTTCAAATGGTACCGGAAACTCAAGTTGAATTGGGTTTTTACAACTTCTACCTTCTTGGGGAATTTCTTATTGGCCTTGATCATCACGCTTATTTTTTCAGAATTGGGTCATGGAGAATCTGTCGACTTTGTCTTTTTTATCACTGTATTGGCCATAGGTTTATGGATAACCGAAGCCATCCCCCCCTTTGCTGTCGGGATTTTTATCATTGCGATGTTGTCCTTCGGATTCGGCACCGATTTTGTAATTAAAGAGACTGCACCGGTAGATCGTTTTTTGGGTACCTGGACCAGCAATGTTATCTGGCTCTTACTGGGTGGTTTTTTTCTAGCCAAAGCCATGAGTATCGTTCACCTGGATCGGGCACTTTTCAGATTTACTCTGAATAGGTTTGGAGATCGACCGGACAAGTTGCTGCTTGGCTTGATGTTGACCACTGCTCTGGGCAGCATGGTGATGTCCAATACGGCCACCACCGCCATGATGGTTTCTTCCGTTGTGCCCCTCGTTTTAATTCTGGGAAAAGAAGCCAGTTACTCCAAAGCCCTTTTAATTGGAATTCCCGCTGCCGCATCTGTGGGGGGAATCGGAACCATCATTGGAAGCACACCCAATGCCATTGCCGTGGGTGCACTTCAGGAGGTGGGTATTCAAATCACATTTGTAGAATGGATGATGGTGGGCTTTCCTGTAGGCATTATCCTGGTGTATATGTTTTGGAGGTTTTTAAAGAAATTCCATAAAATCGAAAATGTGGAAATTGACATTTCTGCATTAAAACAAGAACAGAAAAAGATCGACCCCTTTAAAAAGAATGCCGTGATCTTTACTCTTTTTGCGACCATACTATTATGGGTTACGGAACCGCTTCACGGGGTTCCGGTGGCAGCCACTTCCGCACTGCCTATGGTTTTACTGACCCTTACACAGGTCATTACTGCCGAACACGTGAGGGCTTTGCCATGGGACACGTTGATGTTGGTGGCCGGAGGGCTCGGTATGGGTATTGCCATTGTCGATGTAGGATTGGCAGACATCATTATGCAGGCCATTTATAAATTGCCTTTCCCCATATTTGTGTTGCCTGCTCTTTTTGCTTTTATCGGTGTTCTGCTCAGTAATGTGATGAGCAATACCGCAGCGGCTTCTATTTTGGTGCCTCTCGCAATTGCCCTTCCGATGCCTTACGGACTGGCTGCCCCGGTAATTGTAGCCATCGCTTGCAGTTGTTCTTTGTTGTTGCCGGTTTCAACACCTAGCAATGCCATATCCTTCGGAACGGGTCTGGTGGAGCAAAAAGATTTTCGCCCCGGAGGGTTCTACTTTATCATAGCAGGTCCGCTGGCGGCAATTGTATCCGTTTTACTTTGGGTTTTGTTTTATATGTAATGGATTCAATACTCAGGGACATTCCAAAACGCTCATCTAACCGCGCTTTAATTCTATGGTATTGCGCCCCAGTGACAGATACTTTTTTGATTCCAGGGATTTTAATAATCGGGATATCGTCTCTCTGGCTGTATTGAGCTCTTCCGCAATTTGTTGATGCGTAATTTCAATTTTTAAACTGTTTTGAGCTTCTGTTTTCTTTCTGAGGTAATCCATTAATCGTTCGTCCAGCTTTTTGAACGCAACATCGTCCAGAGCGAGGACCAGTTCCTTAAAGCGATCTTCGTAGATAGCGATCATGAATCGATTCCAGACGGGAAATTTAGCCTGCCATTGGTCGATTAGTTCGGTGGGAATTCCAATGATTTTGCTGTCGTCTTCTGCAATGGCGAAAAAGGGGCTGGGCTCCGCAGACATACAACAACTCACAGAAATGGCACAGGAGTCCCCCGGGTAAAGATGGTACAAAAACAACTCTCTGCCGTCTTCAAACTGACGGGTGACTTTGATACAGCCCTCTACAACCAGTGGAATCATTTTTACATATGTGCCGTAGTCGATGAGGATATCTCCTTTTTTCACTTCTCGCAATTTGGCCGTTTCAAGAATGGCTTTTCTCAGCTTTAAATCGCTCAATTGAGGAAAAAACTTTCGGATTAATGACTCCATTTCACTGTTTATCGTTTCCATTCCCTTTGACTTATTTTAAATTGACCGGTTTATTCGGATCGTAGTGGACGTAAATATTGATCCAGATGGATCTGGCAAGTCTGAATATCAATCCGTAGAGCAGTGCCAAAAGAATTAGGGGTATCCAAAAAGCTTGCATTATGGTTGTATTGAATGCAAAAAACAATACTCCAAATCCGCCCAATAGAATGCCGGAACTCAGCATGTAGGCAATGTACATGGCGCCCCAATAGAAACCCGGTTCAATCACGTACTTCTGACCACAGGCCTCGCACCGGTCGTGCATGGTAAACGTTTTTGAAAAACTCAGCAGGGTAGTGGGGTATAGGTCACCCACGTGACATTTGGGACATTTGAATTGGGTAATACTGTACAGTTTACTTCCCTTTTTCAGCATTTTAATTGTATTCTTTTTTCAATCCATGACCGCTTTCATCGTCGGTTTATTGATTGCTCAACAGCCGGGCGATCCATCTGTAAATTTCTAATTTGCGCTGATAGTTTCCCGCTTTGAATCAATCCGATCTAAATTACTTGATCACTACATTGACCATTTTTCCGGGAACAACAATAACTCTTCTGATTTGTTTGTCCCCCTTCCATTTTTGGACCACTTCATTTTCAAGCACCGCCGCTTCAATCTCCTCTTTTTTGGCCTCTGCAGGAAATTCCATTTCAGTGCGCTTTTTTCCGTTTACAGCAATGGGGTAGAGGATACTGTCCTTTTGAAGGACCTCTGCCTTGAATTCGGGATAGGGCTGTCTGGTGACCGTTTCTTTTCGACCGGAAAGTTGCCAGAGTTCTTCTGCGAGGTGGGGAGCAAAAGGAGCGATCAAAACAATTAGAGGTTGCAGTACTTCCCGTGCAGTGCAATTTTGCTTTTTAAGTTCATTGACACAAACCATAAAGTGACTAACGCAGGTATTGAATGAAAATCGCTCTATGTCTTCCCTCACTTTTTTAATGGTCTGATGAAATGTTACCAGACTGTCTTTATCGGCTTTTTCGTCACTCCAGTAAAATTTACCGTCTTTGAAATACAAACTCCAGAATCGCCTCAAGAACTTAGAAACACCTTCAATGCCCAGGGTATCCCATGGCTTTGATTGTTCAATGGGTCCAAGAAACATTTCGTACATTCGAAAACAGTCCGTACCGTAGGTAGCGATGACTTGGTCCGGGTTGATGACATTGAATTTGGATTTGGACATTTTTCCAACCTCTGAATGGGTCAATAAATGACTCTGTCCGGCTGAACTTCCCGGTTTCGGTGTAAACTTATTTTTTCGGGTAATTCCTCCCGGGCATTCAAAAATTGCATTTTTAAAGGACGGGTTCCAGGCCGTGAATTTTTCGATCGATTCTCCGGACAAATAAGAATCTTCTGCACCGTAATTTTTCACAAAATCTGCGTGTACCAGTATTTTGGTGAAGTTTTCAAGACCTTCTTTTTCCGCTAAGGATGAACATACAAACCTGGCCGGCTCAGAAGTTCGTTTGTCCATGTAAACAGATTCAATAATGCCTTGAATCATTCCCTGGTTGATCAGCTTTTTAAAGGGCTCCGAAGTGGGAACACGACCGGTGTCGTATAAGAATTTGTGGTAAAAACGGGCGTAAATCAAATGACCCACGGCGTGTTCTGTGCCCCCGATGTAGAGATCTACATCTCTCCAGTAATGAATGTTATTCTCAGAGGCAAAACAACGCTCATTTTGAGGGTCCATGTACCTGAGGAAGTACCAGGAGGATCCAGCAAAACCCGGCATGGTATCTGTTTCTCTTCGGTATCCGTCCGGAAGTTCGACCCATTCTTTGACCTTTGACAGGGGTGAACGGCCGTCCCTGCCGGGTTGGTAGTCATCAATATCCGGCAATTGAAGAGGGAGGTCCTCGGTTTTAAGCGGGTAAGAAACTCCGTGCCTGTCATAAACAATGGGTATGGGTTCACCCCAATAGCGCTGTCTGCTAAATATGGCGTCTCTGAGTTTGTAGCGCTTCTCCGCTTTCCCCTTTTTAGAGTCCCTTAAAAATTCTGTAATTTTCTTTTTGGCTTGATCTATCCCCAATCCGTTGAGAAATGAGGAATTGATGGCTCTGTACTTTTCCGGATTATCGTCGGCACCGGATTTATCGTATACCTCCACTATCGGTAAATCAAAGTGCTCTGCAAAGCGTCGGTCGCGTTCGTCGTCAGATGGAACAGCCATAATGGCACCGGTTCCATAGTCCATCAAAACGTAATCGCTGATCCAGACCGGAACCTTTTTTTCTGTTATTGGATGAATGACGTATCCTCCGGTAAATTCACCATTGACTACATCGACATTGGCCATTCTTTCTCTTTCCGAAAGTGATGCGGCACGACGGCGGAAGGCTTCTACTTTTTCTTTTTTGGAAGCCGGACACAATTGATCCACCAGGGGGTGTTCGGGAGCCAGTACCATAAAGGTGACTCCAAAAAGGGTGTCCGGACGCGTGGTAAAGGCTTCTACGGTTTCATCCAGTCCATCCACCTCGAAGCGAACCGTGGCTCCTTCGGACTTTCCTATCCAGTTGCGCTGCATGATTTTCAGGGATTCAGTCCAATCCAGTGACTCCAGGTCAGTCAATAACCTTTCGGCATAGGCACTGATTCTCAAAGACCATTGCAACATGGGTTTTCTCTCTACCGGAAATCCACCTCTCTCGGATCTTCCGTCCTTTACTTCGTCATTGGCCAGTACGGTACCCAATTCAGGACACCAGTTGACATGGGCTTTTTTCCTGTACGCCATGCGGTAATTCATGAGCAACTCATCCCTGCGGAGCCCGTCCATATTGCCCCACTCCTCAGCGGTGAACTCCTCGGGATCCTGTCCGGAATAGGCAGTCACGTTACTGTTTCCGTATTTTTCAAAATGGGTTTTCAACTCGTCAATAGGGAGTGCCTTTTGCGCCTCAGTGCAGTAATAATGCGAGTACATTTGTACAAAAATCCATTGAGTCCACTTGTAATAATCCGGATCCGAGGTAGCAAAAGATCGGTCCCAGTCGTAATCAAACCCAATATTTTTTAACTGTTCAATGTACCTGTTGATATTGGTTCGGGTAGATTCGGCCGGATGGATCCCGGTTTGAATAGCGTATTGTTCTGCCGGCAATCCGAAAGCGTCGAATCCCATCGGGTGAAGAACTTCAAAACCGTTGTGTCTCTTGTATCTCGAAATGATGTCAGAAGCGATATACCCCAGGGGATGACCTACATGGAGGCCTGCACCAGAAGGATATGGAAACATATCAAGGACGTAGAACTTGGGCTTATCAGGATCGATTTTCGAGCGATAAGTACCGTCCTTTTCCCAATGATTCTGCCACTTTTTCTCTATGGTTCCGGGCTTGTATTCCATATGAATAGTTGTTTTCAATTGAAGATGCGAATTTAGCAAAGTTCCTTTAATATTAGTCTATCTAGAGGGTTTTGATTTTGAACAGTAGGGGGCATACGGGTTACATGTAAAGACCTGAAGGACTTTAGAAGACCGGAAGTTATCGTGGGAGTCGATCGGTAGTCCTTTGGTATCGAATTTGGAGGATCTTCGATATCATTGACATTGGCAAATTTTAGGAATGAGAGCGGTAGTCTGTGTTCAATTTATCACACTTTGCTTTTTTTATTATTGTTTTTCTCATTGTTGAAGAGGGTCATAAATTTTTGAGAAAAAAGTTATGAATTCTTTGGGTAATTTCTTAAAAGTTTATTAATTTTATCCCAACCTTTAAAACCAATTAAACCAGCCTTATGAAAATCTCTTTTGATGAATTGCGATCGGTTAAACACCAACTTCCTACAGGTAGTATTAAAAAAATTGCCCGGGAATTGTCATTGGACGAACAAACGGTAAGAAATTACTTCGGTGCGAGTAAGTACCACCTGAATGGAAATCTCATTTCCCGACATTTAGAGCCCGGACCGAACGGTGGAATTGTGCATTTGGAGCGGACGGACATACTCGAATGTGCCAGGAAAATGCTTGCAAAGTCTCGGAAAACGGTTGTCGTTTAAATCGGACTTTACTTTTTAGTAAACAATGACTTTTTCGCAAATTCTCTGCGATTTGTTTCGCAGACAAAGGATGTACATACCCGCCGCCAGTCTTTCGGTATTCAGCCTGTATGAATACGATAGAGTCACTTTTTTCTCTGCAACGAGACGTCCCGACAAATCAATTAAACTCAATTGAACGGGGATTCTCTGGTTGGATGAAGTCATAATAACCACTGAAGTGCCGGTTACATCGTACGTAATGTCAATTTCCTTTAAATCTATTTCCGTTTCATGCTGGTTACTTTCCTTGCAGGCCTCGCTCTCCAACAGGTCTGGCCGGAACAATTGCAAACTCGCCAGCATTCGCTCTTTTTGCCCTGCCGTAAACATGGCTAGGCATGCATCCTCCGCATAATCCATAAAATTGGTTACAATGTCTGTACTTCCACAGGAAAAGCGAGAGGTCGGATGGCAACTGAAATACGGCCCCTCCTGCAATGGCGTATCTTCTACCTCATCGTCTGTATCGCAACCACCGACTCCCGGTCCCCAGGGGTGAAACAGGTTGAAGTAATGTCCCATTTCGTGTACCAGTGTTTTTCCACCGTCGTAGGGACTGCTCTGAATGGCAGAACCAACGCTGCCAATGTAGCGATAATCCATTAAAATGCCCTCTGCTTCCGGATAGGGTGCCAGGTTGGGAAAAGTGGCGCTACCTGCAATATTGCCTCCAATTTCACATATCCAGATATTCAGATAGTGATTGGGATCCCATAGGTCAGCACCGCCCCGGTCTGCGAAAAATATGGCCAATTTATTGCCTTCAAATCGCTCTCTGCCAATTTCCTCTACCTCGGTTTTAATTCTGTTGATGCCTTTTGTGGGAACGCCGTTGGGATCCGTCCGGGCCAGGCAAAACTCAATTTCGATATCTGCAATTATATGCCTGAATTCATCATCCACCCAGTGCAAATTATGATTGCTTTTGTTAAAGGTTCGATTGAGAATGGCCAATTGGTCGTAAATCTGATAGTCGGTTATATTTTGCTCCTCATTTCGGTACACCACGTGGAAAACTACGGGTATATTGATAGGGATACTTCTGGTAATGGCCGATGGGTCAAACCGAAATTCATTGAGCTCACGGCGGTTTTGAATGATTTGATCTTTCAATTCGGGTCGATCCATTATAGCTTCCTGAAGAAATTGATCAGCACCACATCGTTCCGCAGGGAGTTGCGCCATAAAACTGCACGGTATAAAGTGCAGAAAAAGGAATAATAACCAAATGCGGTAGATTGAAGGCATGGTTCCCTGAGTACTTAATGTAAGCTTAAACGCAACAACGAAAGCTAAATTACAATAGAAAAGACAATTGCAGTTTAACTTCGAATCATATCATAGAGCTTACTCAAATCGGGAGACAAAATAATTTCTGTCCGTCGGTTCAGTGATTTGTTGGCTTCGGTATCATTGGGCGCCACCGGATCGTAAAAAGCCCTTCCCGCAGCGGTAACTCGATGTGGGTCAACCCCGGTACGAGTCAAAATCTTCACCACGGCAGTGGCCCGGCTCGCACTCAGATCCCAGTTTCTGTCTGCACTGCCGTCCGAATCCGTATGGCCCTCTACTTTAATATCTATGTCGCTTTTCCCCTTCAAAACTTCCCCAACTTTTACAATGGCATCGCGCCCTTTGGCATCGATTCGGTCGCTGCCTTTTTCAAAAAGGAGTTCCTGACTGAGAGAAACGTAAATGCGGCCATTTTTCTCGGTAACCGTTAATTCTGAGTCAGAAAAACCCAGAAGAGCCTGCTTCATCCCTTGCATAATGTCATCCAGAGCATCCCGCTGGACATTGAGTTGTTGATTCAATTCATTGATTCGCTCTTCCCGCTCTGCAATCGATTGTTGTAAATTGTTCAAGTCTTTTTCCCTTTGTTCCAAATCGATTTCCAATCGGTTCAACCTGCGTTCTGTATCCGACAATGCAGTTTGCTTGCGTGCTATTTCTTCGATTAAAGCTTTTCGGTCTTCCGAAGCAGCGGAAAGCAGGTTTCGATTTTCCTCCAGCAATGCGTCGTACTCCTTTTGAAGTTGCTCAGAGGATGCAGTCAGGCTTCTGTGCTGTTCTCTGAGTGCTGTTTTTTCCCGCTTAACCCGGTCGCAATCCCGTTTGAGTTCATTGGTCTCTTCGACCAATTGGTCATAAGACTTTCTGACCTCTTCCAGGCGATCCACCCGATTTTCAAGGCGTTTGTTGTCGGCCAGCAATTCGTCGTATTTTTTTTGCGACACACAAGATCCCAAAGTGAGGGATGCCAAAAGCAACCAAATGAAAATGTTGTAATTCATGGTGATCAAATTTTACAAATTAAAAATTTCTACAATACAAAGTTAATACATAATGTTTGAGTTAGCCGCTTTATTATTTGAATTTACATTTATTTAAAAAAAGTAATTCAAATCATTCGGAAAGAATTTCGCCCCCGCAGGAGGATCCACTCCCGGCCGTGCAGGCAAAGCAGTGCTGCCCGGTAATGATGTGCCGGTTTTTGAGGTCGTCTAAACTGAAGTTATCGATGTGATTGGAGGGGTTTTTTAACCTCAGATCGAGCATTTGGTTGAAGTCGCAGTCATAGATATATCCATCCCAGCTGATACTCAGGGTGTTTTTACACATCAATCCTTTGATGGTTGCCGGGTTGAAAGCGTTTACCAAAGATTCCATATAGGAGTGATAATTGCCTGTGCTGATCAGATAATCGAGGAATCGGCTGATGGGCTGATTGGTAACGCAGTATAATTTATTGAAGTCGATGTCGAACTTCCTCTTTAATTTCCGTTTAAACTCCCTCTCAAGTGTACTTTGATTTCCTGGTAAAAAGGCCCCGGTGGGATTGTAAACCAAGTCGAGAATAAGTCCTGAACCTTCTCTTCCGTACCCCTTTTCATTCAGCAGTACAAGGGCTTCAATCGAATCTTTAAAAACACCATCGCCCCGCTGACCATCTGTTCTCTTTTCACTGATGGCCGGAAGAGAAGAAACCACCATCACCTTGTTATCGGCGTAAAATTGAGGAATGTCGGCGTATTTCTTGTTTGCGCGTATGATGGTGAGGTTGCACCGGACCATCACTTTGACATCCGCTTTTGAACATTCTTCCACAAACCACCTGAAGTGTTGGTGCATTTCCGGAGCGCCCCCGGTTATATCAACGGTAGAAAAATTATTTTCCCGTATAATTTCAAGGCATTTTTCGAGATGGGGCCGAGACATCATTTCATCCTTTTTGTCCGGCCCTGCATCTACATGGCAGTGGGCACAGCTTTGATTGCACAATTTCCCGATATTGAGCTGAAAAATTTCTGCTTTGCCGGCTTTGAATGATGGATGTCCGGCTTCCTTTAACTTGCTGTCAAAGGTCGGAAAAGTAGGATCGGACTGTTTTCTGGTCTTTTGTTGCAGTACTTCGAGTTGATAAAAAGAATCGGCCAAATCGCTTCCGCGCGCTTTTAGACTCTTGGTACGTTGTTTAACACCCATAATACTACATTGTCGTTTTTTTTATTTTATTCATCATTTGAACAGAATACACCAAAGATGCTCCGCTTCTGATTGCCGCTGCTACATGAACTGCCTCCATCATTTCTTCCTCGTCGCTTCCGTTTTGAAGTGAATTGTCTGTAAAGGCATCGATGCAGTAAGGACATTGAATCGTATGTGCGACCGCAAGGGCGATCAGAGATTTTTCACGGATGGTCAAAGCCCCCTCAGAAAACACTTCGCCGTAATAATCAAAAAATTTCTTTCCCAGTTTTTCCTGAAATTCACTGATCCCCGGAAACTTTTTTAGGTCGTCAGAGTTGAAATAGTGGTTTGCCATGATTTGTTGTTTAGATAAAGAATAATTTTAATAAAAAGAATTGTAAATTTTGATAAAATGGTCATTTTCCGGATCCGGAAATAATTACGATTGTTACTGGATCAATGACATTCTCTCCGTTGAGACAATTGATTTACAAGGTAAGACAATTGACTTGAACTCCCTAAAAATTAAGAGTGGAATTGATTTTTCTCTCCAGCGCCTCCTATCTGAGCACCTTCCCGACAATATAAAACAAGGCATGTTATTCATAAGCCGGGGTGATGAGTTGGTCGCCTGCGCCGGTTTGCAATGGATCGATTTTAACTTTCACTCTTACCTGAATCCCGAAACCGACTCAGGAAGTTCTGCAATCCGGAATCTGTGCAAGAGGGTACTGCATAAAATGGGATCGGTTTTCAACGGAAAAATTCTCGTTCTCGGACAATTGGTCGTTCCCGGTATGAAAACATCCTGGATAAGTGATGAAATTCCCGGCCAGATGAAAGAACACTGGTGGGAAAGGGCACTGGATCATTTAGTATCGGACACCATTGATTTCTCAAATATTGAGCTATCTGCTGTGGCTGTGGTGCACTCCGGTAATTCTCCAAATTCTTCAAAGACCAGGCCTTTTGCTTCCTGGCACTCTTACAGAATTGAACCCGTTATGGAGATTGGCAATCTGACAAAGTGGAAAAAATTTGACCACTACCGTTCGTCTCTCCGATCCAAATACAGGAAAAAAATAAATGCCGTTCTAAAAAAATCCCCATCATTGGAGATCAGAGAAATGACTACTGAGGATATTCACCGGCATCGCGAACGCATCATGTACTTGTTTAACCGATTACTCAGTTCTTCGACTTACAACCTGGTCAGCCCCCAATTTGAGTTTTTCCGGGAATTGATCGATGTGCCCGATCTCGACTACCATATATGCGGTATTTTTGAAGGAGATCGATTATTGGCTTTTTACAGTTGGTTTCAGTACGGAACTACTACGGAAGGTCACTACCTGGGGTACGATCCGGCTGATCTTCAGCGATACGATCTCTACAAACTCATTTTGATACAATTGCTCAAACAAGCGCTAAATTCGGGAAGTGAATGCCTGTATCTCGGCAGAACCGCCACCGTTGTAAAGGCCGATCTGGGAGCCAGATCCATACCCTCTTTTGTTTCAATCAAACCCATTGGATGGAAGCGAAGCAAACTCCTGCCCGTATACTACCAGATGTTTTACCGTCCCGGAAACCTCAGAAATAGAAATGTATTTAAGTAGACTTTGAATACAAAAGTATTGGTCCTATAAAAGGGTTTAAAAAACAAAACCGATGGAGGCTATCATGCGATTGGGCGTATCCGAAAAATCGTATTCTTTTCCATAAAATTCAATGTGATCGCCGTATTTAGTAAAATTGCCCTCATACCTCAGGTCGAGGTGAATGTTCCATATATCAAAACCTATTCCCGCCTGCCAGCCAAGGGTCAGATCCTCGAATTTTTGTCGGTAACCCTCGGTTTCTGTTAATTCCGAAACACTACTCAACTGAATATGGCCAACGGGACCTGCATTTATCCGAAAAAAAGAGAACTTAAATCCAACCATAAAAGGAATGTCCAGATGCTGAAATCTCTCCGATAAGACCTTCCCCTCTAATTCGGGATTATCTACTTCCTCAAACTCATATTCCACTGAATGGGAATTGTAAAGTACCTCCGGTTGAATATAGAATTTATTGATCTGAAATCGGGCCATTACTCCGATGTGAAAACCGTAATTGATTTCCTTTATTCTCAACTTGAATTTATCCAGTCCGTCGCTGTCGACGATAAGTAAATCCTGGGGGTCTAACTGTGTGGTGGCAAGGCCGGCTCTCAATCCAATATTTACTTGGCTTTCTAGAGGCAGTGTTGAAAGGAGCGTAAAAGAGATTAAAAGCAGTATGGTGTAAGTTGTTTTCAGCATATCGAATCTAAAAGTACAAAGATATTAATTTTTTTTATAATATGAGTGTTTGGTGAATTTAAAATGTTTATTACATGAGTTCTCAGATAAAATTTAACTTTGCATTTGCATCGCTATTGTGTGAAACAGCTGCAATATAACCCCAATTATTCACGAAGGTTTTGACGAAAAAGGGTAGAGGTCAATAGCTATGGGGGATTGAGAGTGATGTTTGCCCGCATTTGCCCAGTTTTGGATAGTAGAGGAGTGAAGAAAAAAGCGCTATGAATTGCCGGACTGAATGTTTTACCTTTAAATTTAGCGCCGGTTTAAGAGGGAGGGAAAAAATACAAACATATGAAGGAAGTTGAGTTTATCGGTAGTTTTGAACAGGTAGAGCAGTGCCCGGTAATGAATTTGCCGGAATACGCCTTTATAGGCAGATCCAATGTGGGAAAGTCTTCTCTGATCAATTATTTAACAGAGCACACCAGTTTGGCAAGAATTTCAAAAAAGCCGGGTAAGACACAGACCATTAATTTGTACAAGGTAGACAACCGATGGGTCTTCGCCGATTTGCCGGGCTATGGATTTGCACATGTTTCCAAATCTAAGAGAAAAAAGTGGGAGGACGAGCTGTGGGATTACCTGAAGAAAAGAAATGACCTGATGTGTGCGGTCGTATTGATTGATGCCTCGATTCCCGCTCAGAAAATAGACCTTGAATTTCTGGATCAATTGGGATTCAATGCCATTCCCTGGATTTTGGCTTTTACAAAAATTGACAAGGTTAATTCCTCCAAAAGAAAGGGGCAATTGCAGGAAATCAGAAACGAGATATTGAAAAGGTGGGCCGAATTACCCGCTGAATTTATTACCTCCACTACAGAGAAGATGGGGCGGGAGGAACTATTGGAATTCATTCTTAAGACCAATGAATCGTATTTCCTCAGTATGGATTAAACAATAAAAATGACTCAAGAAATAAAATCTGCTAAAACCGTTACTCAGGCGGATAATCTAAAAATGTCGGGAAGTAAATACCTCGTTGATTATCAGCTCGATCTCATCGAGAAAGACCTGCGAAAATGGCCCATATACCATTTGGCTTCAAATCGAAAGGCCTTTATAAAAGACATCAATGAGCTTACGGTGAGTAGTCTGTTAAGGTATTCTGACGAGGGCATCCAGGAGCTCCTCGCCAAAACTATATACCTCGAAAAAATTAGGATGAACAAGCGGCCATGGAAAGTGGATCCGCCCAACGAAAAATTATTTTGGCGTAGGATTGAAGAGAAACTCACAGCGATCAAGTCGATGCCTGTCGATGTGGGCAGGGAAAAATCAAAAGAGCTTCTGTATCGCGTAGTCAACCGGTACTCAGAGGAAATTGTTGGAGATTTTAAGGTGAAGACCTTGAGGTTTGCCAGGATCGCGCTGACTGCCTTTTTTAAAGTGCTGTTCAATAAATTTTGGGAGGGCTATCCCTTCTGGGGAGGGCGGAGCAAATTACTCAATAAAATCAAGGTAGCTGGCCATGTACCCACCGTGAGGAAACTCATGGACAAAGGCACGGTCGTTTTGGTGCCCACCCATTCCTCTAATCTGGATTCAATTTTCCTGGGCTACGCCATAGATTATAAAGCCGGGCTGCCATACTTTTGTTACGGAGCCGGTTTAAATCTTTACAACAGCGAATTCGCCGCTTATTTTATGAACCGTCTGGGGGCCTACCGCCTGGACCGGAGAAAGAAAAACGCCATTTACCTTGAAACCCTGAAAACAATGTCCTGTCGCATGACCGAAAAAGGTGTGAACAACCTGTTTTTTCCGGGAGGTACCCGCTCCCGATCGGGGCGAATTGAAACCCGCTTAAAACTGGGATTGCTCGGGACTTTGATCGAGGCCCAGAGAAGACTCATCCAAAAAAAATCGGACAAAAAGGTTTTTGTGGTACCGGTCATCACCTCTTATCCCTTTGTACTCGAAGCCAGGGTATTGATCGATGAACACCTCAAAAGCGTAGGGAAGGAAAAATACTTCAAGCGAAAGTTTAAACGGGTGAAGCGCTTTTCCAAACTCACTTTTTTCAATCATCTGTTTACCAAAAACCAGACTTCCTGGGTTTCTTTTGGCCAGCCGATGGATGTGATGGGCAATCCGGTCAACGAAGAAGGTGAAAGTACAGACGATCGCGGTAAAGTAGTGGACATAAAAGACTATTTTACCATGGGAGGTAAAATAAAAGCGGACAACCAGCGCGAATCGGTTTATACCAAAGTACTGGGGGAGGCTATTGCAGCAAGTTACGTCAAAGATCAAGTGGTACTCGCTTGTCATTTTGCTGCATTTTCGGCTTTTAAGTTTCTTCAAAGCCAATTCCCTGAAAAGGATATTTTTGACCTCTTTTTGCTGGAAGAAAAAGATACACAGACCAAATGGAAGCCCTTTCTCAGCTATGTTGAAGACCTGCACGCTAAATTTATAGAACTCAACCAAAAGGGTCAACTCAAACTCACTGCTGACTTTTCCAAAAGCACCGAGCAACTCCTAATCACAGGAATAGCTGAATTGGGCCATTACTCGGTCAGAAAACCCTTGAAATTTTACCCCAAAAAGAAAATAATGCGCTCGGAAGACGTTAAACTCCTGTATTATTATCACAATAGACTGGACGTATACGAGAATTACCTGTATCCGGAAAATAAAAACAGGAAAAAGGGTTCTTAGTGCTGTTTGGTCTGATACAGAATAGATTGTTTACCACAATATCAAAGCCGCTTGAATTATATAATTCTGGACCTGGAAGCCACTTGTTGGAAGCACCCGAAAGGAAGGGAAGAGCAAGAGGTCATTGAACTCGGAGCTGTGAAATTAAGCGCTTACGGAGAAGTGGAGGAATTCTACCACTCTTTTGTCAAGCCTGTTTACCATCCGGTATTGTCGCATTTTTGCCTGGATTTGACGGGAATTACCCAGCCCGAAGTCGACAGGGCACCGTCGTTTGACCGTATGTGGATGGACTTTGAAGCCTGGGTATGCAAAGACGCGGACTTTAAACTGCTCAGCTGGGGTGCATTCGATGAGGAATTGTTGGTTCAAAACTGTCGAAACCATCGCGTCGATGTTTTTTGGAAGGAGTCCTTTACCGATTTAAAAAAACAATACCGGGAATTGAATGAATTGAAAAAACCGGTTGGGCTGATGAAAGCGTTAAAGAGAGAGGGTTTTGAGTTTGATGGCAATCACCACCGGGCGCTGGACGATGCCAAAAATACCTGCAAGATTTTTACCCAATACCTGGATGAGTGGACCATTTACTAAGTTTAGTTCGACTATTGTAACTTACATAGGTATCTACAATTCAATGGTTTGTGAGTCTTTTTTTAAACAAATTAACCGTCATGACAATTATCCAAATCAGCTTCCATGAGAGCTTGTAAATGGATGGTCTGGAAAATTTAAATGCCCCGGGTTTTTGTCGACCGAGGGGCGATTGTGAAATTTTTTTAAAGGACATGAGTCGAATGAATAAAACCGTATATGAATGTAAAAAAAATTCCTTTATTTTGAGACTGTTGAATGGAGTCTCGGGCTTAATACTGGTGATCCCGGCCCTCTTTATCTTCACCGGATGCAGTGAAAAGGAAGAGGCATCACCTGCCCGTTTCACCTATGAAACTCGTATTGACTTCCAGGAGGATGAAATGGGATTATTTGAATGGGAATTACTGGAATCTCTGAAGACAATGTTTTCGGGTGGAGAGATAAGTTGGATGATTGGGGAAAGTGGGGAAGTGGTGGTACAAGAATATACCCTAATGGGAAAACCTTTCAAAATGACCGAGGAGTGGGATGAAATAGCAGAAGAGCACAATACCTACTTTTCTTTTCTCGATGAAAAATTGAGAATAATACGACCAATGGAGGAAGCAAAAGAGAATAGGAGTGATATCCAATCGCAAGTCGAAATCATAGAAGACCGCACCCGACAAAAAGACTTTTTCGGGCTTGAAGGGCATTTTGCGGAAGCTTTTTACATAGAAAACGGCAATGAAATTAAAATTTCAGCGTATATTTGTACAAATTATACCATGAGATTGTCCTTTTTACAGGGACTTGATTACAACCCCTTTGACGGAGCCATACTATATGCTGAAGTAGAACTCGGAGCACTTGAAATCGTTTATAAACTGAAAGATTATGAACCATTTCCAGGAGAAGAAATGTTTATGAAAGAAGAGCGGGATGAATACCGAATTATAGACAGTGAGTGGGGGTCGTTTTTTGAGAATATCCTTGATTTTTAACTTTAACCAACATACTTTAAAAAATTGAAAATGAATAACTTACTTAACTTGTTTAAAATTGGCCTCGCATTGGCTGTAGTTTTTGTTTTGACAACTGACCTGCAAGCTCAGGTGAGGAGTGGTAAATTGGTAATGGAAATTACCGAAGTTAAAATGCCGGGAATGGATGACAATCCGGAAGCTGCAATGACACTGGAAATGCTGAAGGGAAGTACGACTACTTTATATTTCAGTCCCACTAAAGAATTGATGGTGATGGATCTGATGGGCGGAATGATGTTGAACAGAACGCTTACTGACGTGAAAGAAAACAAGGTGACGACCTATATGGACATGATGGGACAGAAGATGAAAGTAGATATGGGCAATTTGGAATCGGTGGATGAAGATGTCGATATTCAATATACCATCGATAAAAACGATAGAAAGAAAATACTGGGGTACGATTGCTACAAAGTGGTAGTAACTTCCACTGCCCAGGGACAGACGATGAGTCTTGAAACCTATATTACCGAAGATATCCAGGTGATGTCTTCCGTAATTCAGGGAGTTCAGAAAAATCAATTGCCGGGAACCATTTTGTCTATGACTCTGGACGCTGGAGGAATCTATATGGTTACCGAAGCGATTGACTTTCAGGAAACCTTTGACGAGAAAGTTTTTGTGATTGATGATTCAGGTTATAACGAAATGGACATTGAAACACTTCAGAGGATGGGAGGAATGGGTTTCTGAAATAACTTTGGATATGTTAGATCCATATCATAGGTGAGTAGGGCCTGGTACTTTTTACAGTATCAGGCCCTTTTTAATTTTAGGTACGTCATAGTGGGAATCTAAGATTTCGGATATCTCATTCGAATCACTAATTTAACATAATATAAATTATAGGACAAAAGGGATTGAATTTATAGGGAGTCACACGGGTCTAAACCGCTTGTACCAAGGAAGGTGCATTGATGAATAACCAATGGGCAACTATACTTACGACCCCGGTTCATTGCCGACCCAATGATGGCGTTTAATCATTGTCCAGGCAATTTCACACAGCACACAAACAAAAATATATTGAGCACGGTTGTATTTTCGCCAGGTGATTTGTGAGGAAAAAAATAAAGAACCCGGGGTCTTCAATGAAAAATATTTCTTGTCCCTTAGGTGCGTTTTTCGATTTTATGGAAAAAAGTAAAAAATATCCAAAGATCTTTCACTCTAATGCACTACGTATTTTTAAGCTAAAACTTCAATGAACACATTTAACCTCCGCCACTTACATATATGTTTTTTACACATAATAAAAAATAAATTTATATAAAAAATTTACCCTTTGTAAAGTGTTGCAACCGAAAGTCACAAATTCTTGAAGTACAATTCTCCTTTGTTGTGAATTTTATATTTTTGAAATTTAATTTTGAAATACGGTCTAAAAATCCCCTTGAATAAAAAATAATCATTTTATTTAAATTATTTCGAACAAATATTTGGTTAGGTGCGTTTTAGAGTTGTAATTTTGCACCACTAAAAAATAAAGGATTTACTATGTTTAAAAGAAGATTTAAAAGGACGCATCAGGTAGCTGCATTGAATGCACCCGCTACCAGAAACTACTAAATCATTTTGATGGTTTAAAGGTTAAACAGTTTACCCGGTTACAATTTATTTGTAATCGGGTTTTTTTTATTATATTGCGACCATCAAAACACCTATTCTCTATGAGTTGGTTTAAAAAGATCAAAGAATTTTTTTTCCGTAAAGTCACTACCCTACCCTCATCCGATGAATTCCGCGGAGATCGGGATGATTTTGATCCAGATGAAATTTTTGAATCCGGAAAATCGGACGACAAAAGTCCCATCGCCCCGGACCATTCTCCAAAACGGAAAGGTAGCGACGCTCCCCCATTCGCAGGCGATGACTTCGGGGATTTGTTTTTCGATGAGGACGATGATATCGATGCGGAGGATTTGAGATCCAAAAGTGTCTCGGAAGTGTCCAAAGAAGAAGACAGAAGTCCTGCCGATGACCGGTCGGAGGAATCGTCTGAAGACATTCGGGATTCCTTAAAGAAAGAGGCCGGGAGGGCCGGTCAAAAGTTGAGACAATCCGCAGATAAGGTCAATGAAAAGGTGGATGAGTTTTTGGACAGGACGGTTAAAAAATCAAAAAAACTGGATGAAATTGAGGCTGTGGAAAAAAAGGCTTCTTCGGGTTTTATGAAGTACAGGGAAAAATCCATGCTCGATGATCAGGGGGACTTCTTCTCCAAGGCCAAAGCTTTTGCAGAGGGCCGTCCATTGACATCTGAAGAAGAAATGGACAACAGTGATGATACAGATGATCCGTCAAAAGATTCTACATCCTCTGACGACTCCAAATCGAAAAATAAGGACAAGATACATCGAAGTGACCGGGGGGCCGACGACGATATTGAAGATGCCATTGTAGTTGATGATGACGACAAAGAATGATAATCGATTTATTATCAGTCAATTCCAGAGCTGTTAATTCTTTTAATTGTTTATCAATCCCATAGTTCCCGGAGCAGTTGCCACGAGAGCGCAAAGAGAACAATGGGGATAAAGCCGGAGAACAATAAGGTTTAGTTAAAGGGATACATATGTTCCAATATTTATTGTAAAATTGCATTTTGAAAGCGGTCGATGACGCCTGGTTATATTTTACCCGTGTATTGGTAGCGTCTGAGTTTTCAGCTTTTGAATAAACAGAATTGTATGAAGGTAAAAGGTATTTCTCGTTGGCAATCATATGCGATCACAGCCGTGTTGTTGCTATTTTCCCTGGCTTTTTTAAATTTCTATTTGGGTGGTAACGAATCGCCCGATTCCGATATAGGGGACTTGAACGAAATGACCGAAGAGGAAATGGAGCCGGAATTGCACTTTGGATTTCCCACTGATTCATTTCACATTTTCAAAGGGGTGATTCAGCCCAATCAATTTTTATCCAATATTCTCCTCCCCCACAAAGTACCCTATAGTGTTATCGCAGAGCTGGAGGAAGCCGTTAAAGACGTTTATTCTGTACGGCGTTTGCGTTCCGGTAGAAGTTTCTCAATTCTCAATCGAGATACTACCAACTCCGCCGATTATATTATTTATCAACCCAGTGTTTATTCGTATGTGGTTTACTCACTCAGGGACAGCTTATATGCAGAAATTCATCAATACCCCGTAGATACGGTGATCCGTACCGGTGCGGGTGAAATTGAACACAGTCTTTGGCTCGCCATGACTAGGAACGGAATGGATCCCGCTTTAATATCGAGGATGGAGGATGCCCTGGCCTGGACCGTAGATTTTTACCACACCCAAAAGGGCGATCAATTCAAATTGTTTTACGAAGAGCGGCAAATTGATGGTAAGCCGGTAGGGGTAGGTCGTTTGCTCGGTGCCAATTATATCAATCGCTCCGGAAACAATTACGCCATTTATTACGAGAGCGACAATTATTTTGGGTATTTTGACTTAGAAGGTTTGCCCATGAGACGTGCATTTCTTCGCGCTCCTGTGCGGTATACGCGCATATCTTCCGGATACAACCCCAGGAGATTCCATCCGGTTCTCAGGAGGATCAGGCCTCATCTTGGCACCGATTATGCCGCTCCGCACGGAACTGAAATTTATGCAGTGGCAGACGGCACAGTCACTAGAGCTGCATACAACAGCGGGAATGGTAACTACGTAAAAATTCGTCACGATCGGGTTTACGAAACCCAATACTTACATATGTCCAGATTTGCCAGTGGTATCAGCCCCGGTGTCAGAGTCAGGCAGGGACAAGTAATCGGCTATGTCGGAAGCACAGGACTGGCTACCGGACCTCACGTGTGCTTTAGATTTTGGAAAAACGGTGTCCAGGTCGATCACCTCAGAGAGAACCTTCCACCTCCGGATCCGATGGCCGAAGAAGAGCTGCCGTTTTACTTTGCGCACAGGGACAGTATTTTACCCATTATTGACG